>WOR8_10005278_pt1 | contig 16088 bp, 13 predicted proteins | sample DeeMarSeWOR38_10_FD_19890 | JGI IMG/M metagenome (IMG submission 19890) | reverse complement strand
CTGAAATTGGGTTTCGTGAATAGTTAATATGGGGATTTTCCGGTTTGTTTTCCACGAATTCCTTTTTTGCCCCCACCTGCCGTGCTCTTTCCATCAGGCGATTCCACATGTCCACCGCAGGTGCAAAACGCGCAGAAAAATCTTTAAGCCGCATGGGAGCCGAAACAGCGAAAACACCAGCCACCGCTTTTACTCGAACAGCAAGATCCAGCGCCAGACCGGCTCCGGTTGAAAAGCCGCCGGCCACCACATGCTTGCAAATACTGCTGATGATGGCGTATCCCTGATCGACTGAAGCCCGCCAATCCAGATACGAACGCGTTGCCAGATCTTCCGGCGAGGTTCCATGACCCCTTAATCGAGGCACATAGACCCAGAAACCCAGCCGGTTCAGATATTGCGCCAACTGTCTGACTTCTAAAGGCGCCGCCATGTAACCATGGGAAAGAACGATCCCCAGATCCTTGGACCTTCCTTTGAGCAGAAACGGCATGCCCACCGATAAGGGTTTGGACTCTCCTTCCACTTTAAAGTCTTCATAGTCCTTTTTAAATTCTTTAACGGCTTGGTTTTGAAGGTAATGGGCAACTTTTCGTTTAATCCAGAAACCGGGTTGGGCGGTCAGCCGGTTTACCGCGTGTTGCAGCTCGGTCAACGGCTCAATCGCATTTGCCATTACCTCGATCGGATTATCAATCCGTGCCCGATGAAACGCATAGGGTGAAGAAAATTTCGAGGGATCTTTGACCAGCATATGGCCTTTTTGGGTGACAATCCCTTTGTCGAGGGCTACAGCCATAAAATCCCTGACTTTGTGATAACAATCATCGGTCAGCAGATGCACCTGATTTTCCTGTAAACTGCGGTGCAGGCAAATTTCGGTTTTCTGCGGAATATGGGTGGCGGCCCAAAAAACCCGTCTTCTTAAGTCTGATTCATCAATTTTATTTGAGCGCATTGCACGAAGCATCGAGGCAAAAAGGTGATCGTGGTTCACCGTGGTCAGGCTGTAAATGGCAGCCATGTAACGTTCCATCAGCTTTAAGGCTTCGATCCGCAGTCGAGGTCGTGAGGGAATCGGGTCGTCAAAATGGATTCGTCGTTTGGCTGAAATATCCAGATCAATGGGGGAGCATTGCAGACATTCAAATATCTGTATGGGTTTGCCGAAGCGGATATCAATATCCACCCCTGAAAGCAGCATGGATCCCTCAGTCATCAGTTCTTCAATGATGCGCTCAGGCAAATCCTCAACCAGCCGAACGGCCAGATTACTCAGGATATTTTCGCGAGCACGAACCGGATAATAGGTCAGGTTTACCGGCACGATATGAGTTTCACCGTTTATCACGGGTCCCAGGTCCTGGATTTGAAACAGCTCCGCCAGATGCCGGGCCTCATCGGAATTTTCGGCCTTCAATCTCCGTATACGCTGGCGGTAGAACTCAGTCCTCAGGGCCAGAGTGGCTGCTCCGGTGTGGGGTGGGTGCTTGCCGCCGGCCGCCGATATCATATAGCGCCCTTTTTCGATTAATTTTTTGTTTTTGACCATACGGCCTTCCGGAAAAATGATCCAGTTGGCCTCGCCCGTCAGCAACGTTTTAACGATCAATCGATCGCGGTCTGGATTTTTTGTGGAAACCGCACCAACCTTTTCAAGGTATGCCCCGAAGGCGCCTTTGAACAGCTCGAATGAAGCCAGCGACCAGACAGGAATTTTGGTTAAACGAAAAATCAGATAGGGCATCAGGAAAGTTTCTAGACGGGTAAAATGGTTAATAACAAAAATATTGGATCCCGCGGGGATATGATGCTCACCGTGATAGGTTATTTCAGCCCTGGAAAGGTTGGTGATTGTTTTTATGGCCAATCCGGTGGTGCGATATGCAAAACGGCTGAGCATAAATGTATCCTTAAAAATTGTTCCTGAAAAACAGGCGCCACAATGGATGCCGGTTAATGGGCAATGCCAGAGAAACGGGCCCGCATCGCTCTCCCCGCGACCCCATTATTGGGAAGCCCTCCTCTAGATAGAATAATAAGAAATAAATGGCCTAAAATCAATAATTTGAGTATATATCCGCAGAGACGGTGGACCCAGAACGCCTTTTCGGGCATTCCATAAAATAGATCCGGAATCATACCGCTATGCGGGGCGCCGAGCAGGAGTTGACAGAATCCCGAAATGGCCCTAATTTAAATGCTTATGAAAAGCGATAATGGCTTTTGATAAAAAAGATAAATACCCTTTCATCATGAATAAAACGCCGACCTTTAAAATCAGCACCCTGGGCTGCAAGGTGAATCAATCCGAATCCGAGGCCATTGCCAGGCAAATGGAAATTTGCGATTGGTCGCCGGCCGGCCACAACGGTGCGTCCGAGATAACCATTATCAACACCTGTACGGTAACCCAAAAAGCGTCGATGCAATCACGCCAGGCCGTGCGCCGGGCCATCCGCGCCAATCCGGGCTCCCGGATTGTGGTGACCGGCTGCTATGCCCAGACAGAGCCCAAAGCCTTTGAGAAAATCAATGGTGTTGATTATATCATCGGCAACGCCGACAAGCATCGCATCGGCGAAATCCTGGCAGCTGGCCGAAATTCAGCGGATGGTCATACGGTCACGATCCATAACGATATCCGGCTGTCAGATCCGTTAAAACCTTCTCAGACTGCTGTCTCCAGCAGCCGCACCCGTCCCTTTTTAAAAATACAGGACGGTTGCGATGCCTTCTGTACCTATTGTATCGTGCCGCATGCCAGAGGGCCCAGCCGCAGCTTGCCTGTCGCCAATGTGCTGAAAAGCATTAAGGCATTATCCAACGCCGGATACCAGGAAATAGTGCTCACGGGCATCCATCTGGGCCGCTACGGTTGTGATCTGATTCCCGCAACCCGTCTTCGTGAATTGCTGGATGATGTTGATCGCTCAAAACTGATTCAGCGGGTACGACTCAGTTCCATCGAGCCCCTTGAATTGGCCGACGACCTTATCCAGCGTGTTGCCGACTCGCCCCGTTTTTGCCGCCATTTCCATATCCCGCTGCAAAGCGGCGATGACAGCATCTTAAAGAAAATGAAGCGACCATATACGGTTGATGCTTTCAGACAACGGGTTGCAAAAGTCCGCGATCAAATTCCGGATGCTGCTATCGGCGTTGATATCCTGATTGGTTTTCCCGGTGAAACCGATGCGGCGTTTAGAAACACCTATGACTTCATTAATGAATTGCCGATTACCTACCTGCATGTCTTTCCATTTTCAGCACGCCCTGGAACACCGGCTGCCCGCTACCCTGGCAAAGTGCCACCGGATGTCATTAGAAAAAGATGTGAAAAAATGCGTCGCCTGGGACAGACCAAACGGCAACATTTTTATCGAAATTTTATCGGCAAAGCGGTTGAGATCCTGGTAGAATCAACCCGGCATGGCGCAACCGGCCTGTTAAAAGGGATTTCTTCAAACTACATGCCCGTTCTGATCGACGCTGATGACGATCAGATCAATAAACTGGTGACAGTTAAATTAACCGATCAAATTAACAATGCCTTATTGGGAAGCAGGGTATGAAAGGAAAAATTGATGAGCCAAAAAACTGACTACAAAGAGGACCTCGAACGCCCCACCGCCGTATTTGAAACCAATCTGGGAAATTTTGAAGCCGAACTTTATGCCAAAGAATGTCCGGAAACCGTCTGGAATTTCATCAACCTGGCAGAAGGCCGCCAGGAGACCGAGCGCGAAGGAAATTTTTATGACGGCCTGACTTTTCACCGGGTGATTGAAGGCTTTGTCATCCAAGGCGGCTGCCCCCAGGGAACCGGAACCGGCGGCCCGGGATATCAGTTCGCAGATGAATTTGATAGCGCATTGCGACATGACAGCGAAGGCATTCTTTCAATGGCCAATGCCGGCCCCGGCACCAATGGCAGCCAGTTTTTTATTACCCTGGCGCCCACACCCCACCTGGACGACCGCCACACTGTTTTCGGAAAAGTGATAACAGGTCTGGATGTGGTGAACAAAATCGGATCTGTGCAAACCGGGCCCGCTGACAAACCCCAAGCGCCGGTGACCATGACCCGGATCCGTATTATGCGGTAAAAGCGCGGATTTCGAATTCCAGAAATGACTTGCGATCAAATCGCTTCTCTAAAAAAGCTAATGAAGCTGGATTTTGACACCCTTTTCTGTGCCCACAATCCCTGTCTCAAAAACGGAAAACAAAAAATCAAAAATAAATTGCAATTCAATCCAACTGGATAATAAATCGACATTCAACGGGTATTGGCTTGATGAGTAGGTCTGCCGCGGCAGGGTCAGTTGTGTTTGGGCTGGATGATGGGATCTAAAAGATACTGTAATTTTCGCCTGCTTCTCAGCAGCATCATGAGGTACTTCGGCTTAAAAATGAAATCTATGAATAGAAAACATCTCCAGATATAATCAGCGTTGAGTCGCATTTTATTTATATACCGCGGATGTGGAAAGATCGAGTGAAGTTCATCGACGAGCCCCCTCAAATTGCGATTATGCTGGGCGAGCCGGTACTTGGTCTCCAGCAAGTCATAACCCTCGTCCGAGGGAAAGTTGATCAGCTTTCTGTAGTCCTCACGCTCTATCTTCATGTCCAGAAAACCTCCCGGATACGGCACGGTCACGTTCCAAATGACAACATTGCAAGTGATCTCGCGCATCAGGTCGATCGATTCCTTCAGGTCCTCCTCGGTCTCGCCGGGAAGATTTACCATCATATTGGCGAATATGCGTATGCCATACTTTTTGCAGAGCCTGAGGGCTTTTTTGATCTGTTCAACCGTGACGCCTTTTCTGATGGCCTTGAGCATTCGGTCGCTGCCGGACTCTATTCCGAAATCGATCTGAATGCACCCCGCCTCCGCGAGTGCTGCCACGACATCCTCCGAGATCAGGTCAACCCTAGTCTGGCATCCGAAGACTATCTTTATCCCGCGCTTCCTGATCTCACGGCATATCTCGATGACTCGCTTGCTATTGATGGTGAAGGACTCATCGAAGAAGTATATGCCGTCGAGATTGTATGCATTAACCAGGAGTTCGATCTCGTCGACCAAGTTCCCAGGCGAACGCTGTCGCACGCGTTTACCGAATATCTCGTGGGCCACGCAGTAATTGCACTGAAAAGGGCAGCCGCGCGATGAGAACATCCAGAATAGAGATATGGGCACTGGCCTAACCCCCCAGGACGTGGGCCTTGTGTAGCGGGCCATATCGACCTTGTCGTAAGCAGGCGGAGGGAGAGTGTCGAGGTCCTTGATAAGCTCTCTCGGAGGGCTCTTCACTATCAGGCCAGACTCGAACCAGGCCAGGCCCTTGATATCCTTGGTATTTCGTCCATCACGCAAGGCCGTTACCAATTCCGGGAATGTGATCTCACCCTCACCCATTACGAAGTAGTCTATATACTCTTTCGCTACATCAAAATGTTCGGGATGCGTGCTAGGCTGCGCGCCACCAAGGACTATCGTGGTCTTCGGCTTGAGCTCCTTTATCTTACGGCACATCTCTTCGACTATCTCGATCTCGGTTACGAGACAGGATATTCCTATTATATCGGTATCCGATCCGGAGATCAGACGCAAAGTCTCTGCCAGCACCTTGTCGATGTTCATCTGCCCCTTGATGTCTATGATATCGTTGTCGATTCCATTGCGGGAGAGGCTGGATGAGACATACATCAGCCCTAACGGCGGCCTTGGTGTAGTGGCCCTTGAAGGTGGAGAGAGTAGGAGAACTTTAGCCAATTGTATTCTGCCTGTTTTGAATGTTTACCCACATGAGTAATATGCTAGAACATCATAGCATAAGGAAGGGATAAGCTCCATATATTAATAGAGACATCGACGAGCAAAGGGGACATCCGTCATATATTCACATATGAGATTATGTGTGTTAAGGCGCTATTCTTTAGGCCATGACGAATTATCTGCCGATTGGTATATTCCGGTTTTTTAATAAACGGTTGTTTTTGGGCGACAGTTGTCCCCACTCCTTTTTTGCTCTCTGATCTTATTTGAACGGACAGGAAAATAAGAAGCGGTGGTCTGACAATAATGCCAGCCAAAATCAGATTCTCACGTAGACTTGAAATTTATCTAAAGTTGCTTAGAATTAGTGCTGGATTTCCCAATTCTCCATATAATGATTACAAATATACCTGAAATCGGTATCAAAACGGTATCACTCAACCAAATAAAAAGCCCTCAAAAGAGGGCTAAAAAATAATAAGTTATTGATTTTATTATGGTGCCGAAGGGGAGACTCGAACTCCCACCCGTATACACGGACTAGACCCTGAACCTAGCGCGTCTACCAGTTCCGCCACTTCGGCACGCACAAGCGCCAATAGCTGTAATCGGTGCTCAAGGGTTGCTTTAAATATCTTTTTTTACTATGCATGTCAAGGTCATACCCTAATTGATCGTAAAATTTATTGGATGCAAGCCGCTTATGAAAATTATCGATCGTCTCGAAAATATTACGCAGCCGTTTAAAAATGCGGTGATCACCATCGGCAACTTTGATGGGGTTCATATCGGACATCAGGCATTGTTTCATGAAGTCATTGAAAAGGCCGATGCCATTGATGGTACATCCATTGCCATGACGTTTGACCCTCACCCTACGCGGGTATTACAGAAAAACAACAACCCGCCTTTGATCACCCTGCAAGAACAGAAGACTGAACTCATCGAGCGCTCCGGCATGCAAGTACTGATCTGCATCCCTTTTACAAAGCAATTTGCTTCGTTGTCGGCTGAAGATTTTATCAAAAATCTGCTGATTGGCAAAATCGGTATGAAAGCGATTATCGTCGGCGGAGATTATACATTTGGCAAAAACCGTGAAGGCAATCTGGCAGTTTTAAAATCCTTTGCGGCTCAGCTGGGCTATGAAGTCATTGTCGCCGATTGGATCAAAGCAGCGCAAAAGGTTTCGGATCGCATCAGCAGCACCAAAATCAGGGAACTGGTCATGTCCGGTAATGTCGAACCGGCCCGCAAAATGCTCGGCCGCCATTATCAAATCCGGGGACGGGTGGTTAAGGGCCGTGACCGCGGAGGTAAACTTCTCGGAATCCCCACTGCCAATATCCACCTGCAGGATGAACTCTGTCCCAAAACCGGGATATATGCTGTAACTGTGGAATATAACAATCGGATCTATAAGGGCGTTGCCAATATCGGGTACAGCCCCACCTTCGATGATAACGAATTCACTGTAGAAGTTCACCTGTTAGATTTCGCCGAAAATATCTATGATGAAAAGATCCGGGTTAATTTTATTGAGCGTATCCGCGATGAAAAGAAATTTGCCGATATTTCCGAATTAAAAGAGCAGATCAATCAGGACATTAAAACAGCTGATAAAATACTTACAGCATACAACTCTTAGCGGCAGAGCAGATAAGGTATTTAACCTTCCGTCGAGAAGTGGCTTCAAAACCTCAGATTAGGTTCAAGGGCAAGGCGCAGGCCGATCGAGAAAGCGCAGCATACATTGGGTATGTGAGCATTTATCGGAGGCCTGCAACGCGGCCATTGGGCCTTAGATGGGGTTTTGATACCACTTCTAATCCGCATTCGGTATATGAAAAATCACTTAATCATTTCTCTGGTTATCGGCATTGTGCTTTCGGCGGTAGCACTTTATTTTGCGTTCCGCAATGTCCCGCTCAATGACCTATTGCATTACCTCAAGTCCATCAACTACCTCTGGACATTTCCGGCCGCTATCCTGGCCCTGGTCAGTTTTTTTTTCAGAGCACTGCGCTGGCAATTTATTTTGGCATCGACCCACAAAATTGGAATCTGGCGGGCTTTCCACCCCATGATGATCGGCTTCATGATTAACTGCATCCTGCCGGGAAGACTCGGGGAATTGGCACGACCCGTCATTCTGCAAAGAAACGAAAAGGTACCCTTTGCCACCGGCATTGCCACCGTAGCTGCGGAACGTGTATTTGACGTATGCGCTCTGGTTGTGTTTGCGGTAATTACGCTTGCCGCTATTGATATTAATCCGGAAGTGGAAATTGTATTCGGCGATTTTAGGCTGAATCGCGCCACGCTGGAAGTCCTTTTTAGTCGAATTATCCTAATGGGAATCCTATTGATTATCGGGATCATTGGGGTCAGCATTCCGTTCATCCGCCGCGCCATACATTGGATCATTCTGAAACTTCCAGCCCTGGCCTTCTTTGCGACTGAAGCGACCAAAACAAAAATCAGAGACAAAGTATGCGCAACCCTGATTCGATTTGTTGACAACATTGCCTTGGGGTTTACGTTAATACGGTATCCCAAAAAAATAATGATATGTGCAATCTACTCGTTTCTCGTGTGGATCATTGCGGCCTTTTCCTATTATGTCTTCAGCTTGGGCAGCCCGGGGTTTCATTTATCTTATACGGAAATGTTTGCTGTCATGGTAATCATCTGCCTGTTTATTGCCCTGCCCTCGGTTCCCGGTTTCTGGGGGGTGTGGGAGGCCGGAGGTGTTTTTGCCATGTCGATATTTGGGGTCTCGACAAGTGCAGCCGCCGGTTTCACGCTGGCCAATCATGGGGTTCAAATATTTCCGGTGATTATTGTGGGGTTTATTTCAGCCATTATCACCAGTGTAAACATCTGGCAGGTCTCCTTTCAGAAAAAAACAGCCGAATCGCAAACAGGTTGAAACCATGACGAACTTTGTGCGATAATGATTTAACCATGACTATACTTAAAATTCTTACATATCCGGATCATACTCTCCGCCAACCCACCAGCGAGCTGGACAATATCGACGGAGATGTACAAAAAATGATTGATCAAATGTCAACCACCATGTATGACGCACCCGGCGTCGGCCTGGCGGCTATCCAGGTGGGATGGGATAAAAGCGTTCTTATCTACGACATCTCTGCCTCGGATCAGGACCGATCGTTGCAAGTCCTCATCAATCCACGAATTGTCGATCAGGAAGGCGAAATTCTTTCTGAAAATGAAGGCTGCCTGAGCGTTCCCGAATTCAGAGCGGATGTGAAGCGGTATTCCTCGATCCGGGTAGAAGGCGTTGACCGCGAAGGTCGCCCCGTGAAATTGGAAGCCGAGGGTATGCTTGCAATTGTTCTGCAACATGAGATTGATCATTTAAAGGGCAAATTATTTATTGATCATGTCAGCGCTTTAAAACGGCAGATGTATACGCGCCGCATGAAAAAGAAATTGCGTTCAAAGTGAAAGCTCCCTTTACGATTATTTTTATGGGCACACCCGATTTTGCGGTGCCGACATTGCAAACGCTGATCCAAAATGGTTATGATGTTCCCTTGGTTGTCACCCAGCCTGACAGGCCTAAAGGACGGGGCCGTAAACGGGTCGCGCCTCCGGTTAAAATAAAGGCGTTGGAACTCGGCCTGGAAGTTTTGCAACCGTCAACTCTCAGAGATGAAAAATTCAGGTATCAGATCAAGCAGCTGCAGCCCGATTTTTTCGTTGTCCTTGCTTTCGGTCATATACTTTCAGAAAATATTCTTCAGCTTCCCCGGTTGGGAACCATCAATATCCACGCCTCTTTACTTCCAAAATACCGCGGCCCGGCACCGATCCAATGGGCCATCATCAAGGGTGAGTCGCAAACCGGCATCACCACCATGTTGATGGACAAAGGAGTTGACACCGGAGATATCCTGCTCAGCCAAAAAGAACCCATCTTCCCTGATGATACGGCGGCCACTTTGCATGACCGCTTGGCAGTGCGCGGTGCCGAACTTCTGGCAAAAACCTTGCACGGCTATGCATCTGATCGTATAAAACCGATTCCACAGGATCACCGTAAAGCCACCTATGCCCCGTTATTAAAGAAGCAGGACGGTCATATCCGCTGGCAAAAACCGGCTGAAGAACTGGCTGCCTTTATTCGCGGCATGACTCCCTGGCCGGGCGCTTTTACCTTTCATCATAAAAATCGCCTGAAAATATTAAAAGCCGCTCCGATACCGGAAAATCCACCGGAACCGGCGGGAACCATTCTCAACACCTTTCCCGACGAATTGTGCGTGGCCACCACAAAGGGTGCATTATCCATCTTGGAGATTCAGGGCCCTTCGGGAAAACGGCTTCCCATTGCAGACTTTTTGCGGGGCTATCCGCTGCCGGCCGGAACCCTCTTGAAATAGATTTTACCCTAAAAATGGTCGATGCCAGAAACACAGCGCTAAAGGTGTTAATTACCCTGGATCGGGAACGCCAAACCCTTGATGGCATCCTAGACGACATCACCCCCCGTATCGACAGTCTGGCAAGGCGGGATCGAGCCCTCTTTAATGCTTTGATATACGGTGTTTTGCGATGGCGCGGCCGACTGGACTATATCATTTCTCATTTTTCGAATACCCCTCTAAAAAAAATTGAACCCGGCGTTTTAAACATCCTGCGCCTGGGGCTGTTTCAGATCATCTATCTGGATCGCATACCGGATTCTGCGACGGTCAATACCTCGGTCGAACTCACCCGGCAGATCGGTGCTTCCCGCGCAGCCGGTTTTGTCAATGCGCTGCTGCGCAAAGCCGCCGCAAATTTCGACAGCGTTGTCTTTCCAACGCTGAAAAGGGATCCGGTGGCGTTTTTTTCGAATGCCCATTCATTGCCCGAGTGGCTTGCTCGACGCTGGCAGCTTCGTTATGACTCCGAAACCCTGACGGCTCTGTGCGGCACGATGAACACCATTCCACCGATTACCATCCGGACCAACACCCTTAAAGCCACACGTCGAGAGCTGATGCGATCCCTTCAAGACGATATTGAACACATCTCGCCCGCACCCAATGCCCCCGACGGGATCACAATGAACAAACTGAAACGGTCGATACCGGATTTACCTGCATTTAAAAATGGCTGGTTTCAGGTTCAGGACGAAGCCGCCCAGCTGGTGTCTCTGCTGCTAGATCCGCAGCCGGAAGAATCGGTGTTGGATGCCTGCGCCGGGCTAGGCGGTAAAACCGCTCATCTGGCCCAATTGATGAAAAATAAAGGCAAGATTGCCGCCATAGACAAAGATCGGAAGAAACTTCAACAGCTTGATGCGGAGATGCAGCGACTGGGCATATCAATCGTACGTGCAACCTGCCATGATCTGAATTTACCTCTGGACACAAAACAGCAGGGTGGCTTTGACCGCATTCTGCTGGATGCCCCCTGCTCCGGCTTGGGTGTGCTGCGCCGCAATCCGGACATTAAATGGAAATCAAGCGAGGCGGGTCTCAAGCGTCATGCCGCCGTGCAGAAACGATTTCTCGAAAATCTGGCCCCGCTGGTTAAACCCAACGGCATTCTGGTTTACGCGGTCTGCAGTATTGAACCTGAAGAAAACGAAGACGTGATTGCAACCTTTTTGAAAAAACACTCGGAATTTGTTATAGATAATAGTCTGGGCAAGCTACCCGAAACCTTACATTCACTGGTTGAGCCCGAAACCGGGTTTAAAACCCTTCCGCTTCTCAACCACATGGATGGCTTTTATTTCGTGCGTCTGAAAAGAATAAAGTGATTGCAAAAATTGCCAAAATAGGCGGTGTGGCGTTTGCATTTGTGGTGGTGGTCGGAATCAGTGCCTATCTCACCCTTACGCTGATCATCAAAAGCGAAGATACCGTTATTGTTCCGGACCTTGAGGGCAAAGATGTCGTGTATGCGCTTGAACTGCTGACCGAGTTGGAGCTCAACACCAAGGTAAAAGGATCGGAATACACAACCGATATTCCCAAAAATCATGTGGTTTTTCAGGAACCGCAGCCGGGCTCGGAAATCAAAAAAGGCCGCGATGTTAAAATTATCATATCCAAAGGCCCCAAAACCATATCCATGCCCAACTTGATTGCACTTTCGATTCAGCAAGCCAATATCATTCTGGAAGAAAACGACATGTGCCAGGGTGAGCTGTCCCGCACTTACCATACGGAATTAGAAAAAGATGGCATCATCGCACAGGTTCCCGCTGCGGACGCCGTTATCACCAGGGGCGCATGCATCGATCTTCTGGTAAGCAAGGGAGCGCGGCCCGGCGCATTCAAAATGCCCGATCTTGCCGGCTTAACCCTTGAGGATGCATTGCAATCAATTGAAAAGGTCAATCTGACCATTGGTAAACTGAAATCCGCCTATCAGAAAAACAAGCCCCGTAATATCATTGTGGAACAGGAACCCGTTTCCGGCCAGCGGGTGATCATCGGCAGCCCGGTTAGCATGCTGATAAATCGTGAACCTCAGATCAACAGCGCCGGGTTTACAAATGACCTCTTTGATGATTTTGTTAAAGCCGGTGAGGAAATCTGGCTCCTGATACCGCGGGATAAAGAGGCCACTTTGTTTTTATATGAGAATGATCGCCTAGTAAAGACTCAGTCTTATGATGCGTACTGAGATGAGGTTTCAGGTGTCAGGCAAATAGCTCGTAGCTCATAGGCTTGAAATTTGGAAAGCTTGGATGCTCAAAAACTACTGGGCTTTGCGGAATCCTGGCCTCCCGGCTTTATAACCTTCTGGCCCAATTACGGTTAACTCGCAACGGACCACGGACAACAGACAACGGACCTTTTTGGAGAAAATTATGAAATTGATTGCCCCCTCGATACTTTCTGCCGATTTTTCAAAGCTTGGAAACGAAATCAAGGCCGTCGAAGCTGCCGGTGCGGACTGGATTCATGCCGACGTTATGGACGGTCATTTTGTACCCAACATTACCATCGGACCCCTGATCGTCGAAGCGGTGAAGCGTGTTACAGACCTTCCGATCGATGTGCACTTGATGATCGAAAATCCGGATAACTATATCTCCGCGTTTGCCGAAGCCGGAGCCGCCTATATTTCGGTTCAGGTTGAAACCTGCATCCATCTCAACCGCACGGTTCAGCTAATTAAGGATTGTGGTGCTCAGGCAGGGGTTGTTCTGAATCCTGCCACATCGTTGTCAAGCCTTGAGTGGGTCCTGGAAGAGGTAGACTATGTCCTGATTATGAGTGTCAACCCCGGCTTTGGCGGTCAGCCATTCATCCCCAGCAGCCTTGACAAAATCAAGGCATTACGCAAACAGATTCAGGATCGGGAGCTATCGGTTATAATCGAAGTTGACGGCGGCGTAAACGAAAACACTATTGCGGCAATCGCTTCCGCCGGTGCAGATGTATTTGTAGCCGGCTCGGCCATTTTCGGCAGCAAGGACTATCAGAAGACCATTCAAAGTTTCCGCCAGAAAATAAGCGAACATTAGATTTCAAAAACTTGCCAGATTCAACAGCAAATGACCCGCAAATTAATCTGCCATTTTTTGCCGAGGTTGACGCCATCGGGTAACCGCTCTAAGGCTTAGAGCGCCAAACAAAACAGGCAGGGTTTATTTTTACCCTGCCTCTAGGAACGTGAATCCGCGGTCTAGATTTTGTCGGCGGTTATGAAGCCTTTTTGCCCAGAAAAACACTGCACCACTTATAGACCCGTGTCCAGGCGCTGCGGCGTTCACCGGATTGGCGCCGCTCTCGACCTTTGCGGCGCTCCTCGCCTCCGTCTGTAAAATAATCCAGGCTGTATCGCATGCGCTTGTCTTCACCGGTGCGCCGATCGACCAGCGCGCGTCTCATCGGGTCTTTAGAGAGAGCTTTCTTAGACCTAGCTTCTTTTATGTCGTTGATATTTTCCATGGCACATTATTCAGATTGAACATCGGGGGGAGATTTCAAATCCATAATGGCCCGCTATCTTGTAAGTCACTATAAAATAAACAAAATATTATGTCAAATCCTATCACAAAAAAATGAATCAAAATCATTATGGTGGACAAAAGAAGCATAACATAATAAATTGTTAGTAAGAATTTCTTAAACCCGCGAGAAGCAGTGATGGAAGGAAAAAGTTCAATCATACAGGGCCTGCCACTGATATCGCTCATTTTGGTTCTGCTGTTTTTTATTATTGTGAGGGTGTTCTCCCGCTTAAAAAAACGGGCACGCGGCGACACCGGCAGCAAAGAACTGGCCAATCTGCAGTTTGAAGCAAAAACCGAAAAAGACCTACCCGAGCGGATTCAGCTCAAATGCCCCGCATTAATCGATAAGCCCAAGGGCGTTATGAAAGTCGGAATAAAGGAACTCACCACAAACGGCGCCTTTGTCACCTGCCCTCATCCCCTCGCCATCGGTGAATCTTTCCCGATAAAGATTTTATTAAATGATCATGCCCCGCAAACGTTCGATGCAGAAGTGGTGTGGAACAATCAAAACGTCCTTGAAGAAGAAATTGTGATTCGAGGAATGAAAGTTCGGTTTCTGAAATTAACTGAAAGCGATCGAAAAATGATTAATAAGATTATTTCAATTCACTTGCAAGCAAAAGCATCTCTCTAATTCTTCCTCAGGATTTACAATCCAATTTGCAGCCAATCAAAAAATACCAGATCACCGGCGCAGCGGTCATCATTTTTTACAACATTCCAACATCGATTTTCCTTTCAGTCCCATTGGGGTGCGGAATGATGATGTTCTCAGCACTGGGTTGTTTTTCGACTCGTAAAGACAGCGAGGAATAGCCGTGTCCGGATGAAATAAGACCTTTCATAAGCGATCCAGATTTTCTGGAATCCATTTTTTTTGCGACAGTTCCCTATTTTCCTTGACATGGGGGCAAAAAGTAAATAAAGTATGACTGACCGGTCGGTCGTTTTATTTTATTAAATATAATTTATATTTATATCACTGTATTTATTTGAATTTTTTATGACTTAAAAGTCAGATTTCGGGAGTAGACAATTGACTGACACTACTGAACAAAAAGCAAATAAAAGGAATTCGATTGTAGAAGCGGCCGCCCGGGTGTTTGCCCGCAATGGCTATTCCAATGCCGTGGTCGCCGATATCGCCCGGCAGGCCAATATCGGCAAAGGAACCGTCTATGAGTATTTCAAAAGCAAAGAAGATCTGTTTTTTGCGGTGTTCGAGTGGTTTCAAAAAAAGACCGAGAAGGCCGCTGTGGTTGGAATCTCTGCCCTTGGCAGCGGTGCAGCTGATCGCCTGAAGGCGTTAAACGACAGCCTGATGGGACAGTGGGATGAGATCAAAGATGTCTTTGTGCTGGTCATGGAATTCTGGGCTGCTTCCTGTTCGACTCAAATGCGTCAGCGATTCAAGGGAGCCATTAAACAGCTCTATGATGATTACCGGCGGATTGTTTCTGCCTTGATTCAGGATGGGATCAACAGCGGAGAATTCCGATCGGATGTCAAGCCAGATCCGGTAGCGGCAGCATTGGTTGGAACCTGGGACGCCCTTTTCCTGCAAGCCTGGTTTGACGATGGCTTTGATCCCGCCGCAACCGCAAATGACTTTCTGGATACCCTGCTGCGCGGATTGAGTGATTAAATTCATGGCCGCAAATACGCTTCAGCGGCGCTGGCGAATTTAGGGTGACAAAAGGAATAAGAAATGAACCAACTTGCGATCAAATATAGTGTTCTGATTCTGTTTCTCACGCTGACCTTAATACCACCCTGCCCCGCCCTGGACGCTGACAAAATTGTCACGGCAGGCTTTAATTACTGGCGGGGCAAAGCGTCCGTCGGGACCGTTAAGATGTTAATCCACCGCGAAGATTGGCAGCGATCCATGACCATAAAGGCCTGGACCCGGGGGCAAAAAGACAGCCTGTTCTATATTGCCGCCCCGCCAAAGGACTATGGCAATGGCACCTTGAAAAAAGGCCGCGAAATGTGGATTTACAATCCCAAGGTCAACCGGGTGGTCAAAGTTCCCCCTTCCATGATGAGCCAGTCCTGGATGGGATCGGACTTTTCAAATAACGACCTGGCGAAATCAGACAGCCTGCTACTGGATTATCATCATTCCATCATTGGAACCGAGACCCACGAAGGCAAAACGGTCTATATCATCAAATCCATGCCCAAACCCAATGCACCGGTGGTTTGGGGCATGCAGCACCTTAAAATTCGCGAGGATCAGATCTGGCTGAGCGAGGAATTTTTCGACGAGGACCTCGAGCCGGTCAAAATCATGAC
>WOR8_10003734_pt1 | contig 16092 bp, 10 predicted proteins | sample DeeMarSeWOR38_10_FD_19890 | JGI IMG/M metagenome (IMG submission 19890) | reverse complement strand
AAGGCCGAGGATCAGGAAGGAGGAGAATGCAGCCCGGTAACGTCCCCCTTTGATCCCGATGCCCGCTATCTCCTGGGTCCGTTTTTTATAGCGCCCGATCTCATACGACTCATTGGTATAGGTTTTCACGGACTGGATCCCCTGCAGGGTCTCTTCCACAATGGTGTTTGAATCGGCCACCTCCTTCTGAGCTTTTCTGGAAAAATTGCGAATAAATCTTCCGAAAAATACAGCGAGCAGTACCACTCCCGGAAGTATGGCCAACATGAAAATAGTGAGCTCGACAGAAGTATAGACCAGCAGTGCAATACCACCTACGATGATGATCACCTGCCTGACAAATTCAGCCAGGGTGGAAGTCATGGTCTCCTGGAGCAATGAAATATCAGAAGAGATCCTGCTGTTCAATTCTCCCACCCTTCGCTGATCGAAAAACTTTACGGGAAGCCTGATCAGGTGGTTGTAGGTATCCTGTCTCAGGTCGGCCAGGGATCTTTCCGTCACATTAACAAACAAAATGGTCCTGAAATAGGAAAAGAGAGCCTGCAGGATCAGGAGCCCGGCGAGGAGCAATGCAATCCGGTTCAGTTCCTCGGATAACCTCCCGTCATTGCCCGCACTAACCAGGTCGCCGAGCAGCTTTGGAAAAACCAGGTTGGTCACACTCGAACCAAAAAGAAATATGAGTCCCAGTATATAAATGACACGGTAGGGCCTTATATAACTGTAAAGGCGAAAGGCATCGCGCAATCCTGCAATGGTGATCTTTTTTTTAGGAACCTCGAACCGCATGATCTCTAATCTGCCTGAAATTACTGATCCTTTAACAAACCGGAGGGGGCAGGGGTTCAAAAAAACAGGGTGCCCCGGCGAGACACCCTGTTATTCAGTTCAGCCATCCTTATGTTCTACTGCTCAGATCTTCAGGAACCAGCCCAGCATGGGGATCGGGAACGGGACAGCCTCCCCTTCAAAGATCACCCCGGCCAGACCAATCTGGAAGGCCTTGTTTTCGTTGCGGGAAAACCTCAATCCCGGGACAATGATAAAGGCGGGGGCGGGTCCGGCGTAAATGAACGAATCACCCACAAAGGAGATATTCTTGCCCAGGCGGACCATGCCCGCTACCGTAAAGAGCGGATCGGAGGTTGCCGCATCATCCCGGTCCCGCACGGCAGCATATCCACCTGAAACTGTCAGGCTGTTGTGCTGGTTCCCTACGGTGAAGGATCCGTAGGCCATCCCGGCGAGTGCACCGAAATCGAGCCAGCTTAAGGTTCCTCCCAGGACACCTACTCCAAAGGAGAGGTAATCGGTCACGGGGATGGCGTATTTAAGTGAGGCCACAATCGGAACCCCTACCCAGGAGGTAAACCCGCCCAGGGTAAAGTTCTTCGCCAGATTGAAATGCCCCACCGGTCCGTAGATGGTAATCAGGGCATAGTTGTCCCCCTTCTCCTGTGGCAATCCGTTGGTGGTAAAAAAATACCTGGAGGAGAAAACACTGTGTCCCACATAAGATCCGGCCCTGAGGTCACCCTGACGGACCTCCCTGATCTCCCTGATTTCGTGTTTCGGAATGACCACCCTGCCCAGATTCTCAGTCTCCATCAATACTTCCCTTTCGTCCTGAGAGAGAATGTATCCGACAAACTCCGTTCCGTCATTTTTGATGACAATGGATAGTTTGCGCACCTGGGGTTCCACGTTGGATGTCACCTCCTGTGACATCGACGGTGATATGAAAGTAACTGCAAGGAGTGCAGCCAGACACACCCTGAATATCCGTTTTGTTTTCATGATCAATGCTGGGTTGAGGTTTTACCCCATTATACGGACAAAAACGGGGCCGGGTTCCGCTGCATACGCCTATTTGAATTACGCTCGTGCAGTGACTGTGTCGAGCCAAAGGTTCCCCGTAGCTCCGCTGCGGAGTAAGCAAGCACGAATAAAATAAACATTCAATCGATGATTTCCCGCCGTTTTCCGGGAGGAGTATCAAATATTCAGGTTATTCCACCTGGTTGGTTATTACGGGAATCGTGTTGAGATAGGCCCAGATGGCCGAAGCCTCCTCATCGGTGATCATGGGTGCCGGAAGCATGGGGTATCGGAGGGGCGTATTGTCGGGTCGCATGCCAAACCGGAGGGTCCGAATGAATTCTTCTTCGGTCCACGATCCGATACCGGTTTCCTCATCCATGGTAAGGTTTGATGAAAGAACCACGTTCATCTCTTTATCATACAGGACATTTCCTCCACCAAAGTATCCCTCGGAACGCTCCGGGTTCATGACGTCGATGGTCTTGAAGTCTGCACTGTGGCAGGCATAACAATCGAATTTGCCTACGGCCAGGTACCTCCCGTAGGCCACCTTGTCGGAGGGGGATGGTGCAACAACAGCTTCTTCCGGGTATGGCAACGGCTTGAAAACCAGACGGGTAAGCATTTTCGCCAGCAGGTTGGGCTTGAGCTCCGGGGTCACATGATCAGAAGGCTGGACCAGGGGATGATCCGACCTGAGAAAGGCAATAATGCTGTAAAGGTCCTCATCTGACAGGTGCGGGAATTTGGGCATCCATACGGGCGAATATTGGCCGTCTTTCTTGATCCCCGTCCTTAACAGGTACGCCAGCTCTCCGTCTGTATAGTCTGTAATCCCATATTCGGGATGCTGGGAAATATTGGGAGCATAGATCTCCCCGAAATCAATCGCATCGGCCATGTAAGCTCCTCCCATTTTTCCATCCGTGGAACCATGGCACTGGGAACAGAGGATGGCAGCAAGTCTCGCACCTTCGGCCACCCGCTCGTCGGTGACTTCCACAGTCATTTCTTCTGCCTGATTCTCGTAATAAGGGATTCCGGAAAAATTCACAACCATGACCAGGATAAACAAAACCAGGATGATCCCCAGCAGGCTGAAAAGGGCAATCTTGAAAGGTTTTTTCATGACACTCAGGGTATGTGATCAAATATAGATCAATATACCCTGTATAACAAGGAGTTAAATGCTAAAAATATGTTAAAGGAAGAGACCCTGCTACCAGGTACGATCCTTCAGGTAGGCATCCAGGTCCTCTTTGCTCATGGGCAATTCCTCCGGATGCTCTTCCACCCATTTCAGAAACGCGTCCTTGATGTCGTCGGTCCAGCGTCCGTCGATCTGTCCGGGGGTGTAAGTTCCGTTTTTAAGCATTTCGTGCCCGAACATATCCCGGAGCATGATAAACTCGGCCCTCACCACCACCTCTTCGGCCAGGTGTGCGGGTATAAACAAGACCCCGGTTCTTTTAGCCAGCACCACATCCCCGGGAAAGACCGTAGCCCTCCCGATCCGGATGGGTACATTGATCCCCATCAGCATGCTTTCCATCAGGTAGGAAGGATCGAATCCCCTGACAAAAGCATTGAACCCATCGATCTCCGATAATCCCTCCAGGTCACGCGACCCGGCATCAAACACCACCCCGTTTCCCGAGTTGGCAAAAATGGCGTTTCCCAGGTTGTCCCCGATCAGGGTTCCATCAATGATCTTTCCAAAACCATCAGCCACATAGACATCGCCCTGCTGCAGCGCGTCGATGGGCCATGAATTCATCGCCCCCACGCGACCCTCGTCATGTCCCTTTTCAGTGAGCCGCTCCATCACCTCCGGTCTTCTTGGCATGTAGAGCGCCGTCAGTGCCCTGCCAACGATCGGTTCATCCTCATGAATGACCTCCCAGTTGCCTTCAAACTGGTTGTTGTACCCCTGGGAACGGAGCACTCCCCATGCTTCTTCAATGGAGACTTTCTTCATTCTGAGTAGGATCTCATCCGGCACTTTCGGCCTACCATCTTCAAACCGTTCCCCTTCCCACTCACTGGTGTAGTAGATGAGCTCTTCAGGTGTTTCGAAAAACTGTGCAAAACTGGCCGGAGCAAATCCCAGGCCCAAACATCCGATTAAAACAAATAACTTTCTCATATCACTTTCAACTTTTCCCTTTTACCTTTCAACTTCTTTTCCCTTTTACCCTTTTCCCTTTCAACTTTCAATCTGTCCCAACCTTCCGTCTCCACCACGTGGCGAGTGACGAACCGGTAATGTTCATCATGGGCCCGAACACCGCCGGGGCCAGACCAATGGTGGCTACTTTGCCCATCTGAAGGGCAATTCCTGAGGCCAGTCCTCCGTTCTGCATACCCACTTCAAGCGCAATGGTCCGGCACGATTTTTCATCCATCCGTGCAAGCTTACAGATCCAGTAACCGAGCAGGTATCCCGTGGTATTGTGAAGCAGACATGCCAGGATCAACAGAAATCCGATCTCCAGCAGGCTGTCGCGACCGGCGGCGGTGATCACGGTAATGATTACACCGATGCCGGCCATGGAAATAAAGGCCAGCGCCTTATCCAGCACCCCCTTGTTCTGCCCGGCGACTTTCTTAAATACCAGGGCTCCTGCAATGGGGAGGGCCAGGAACCAGGCAAGGTCTTTTGCAAACTGAACCGCTACCGTTCCTCCAGTCATATCTGAGGTCTGCCACAGGATCAGGTTCTTTCCGCCAATGATCAGTGCGTAAATCACAGCCTGGGTAACAATACTTTTCCCGGACTCTTTTCCATATGCAACCGCATTGAATATCAAACCCCCGACAATGGGCAGGATCACAATATTGATGATTCCGAGCATCATGCTCCAGAAATCAATGGGTACAAACTGTCCTGCCAGAAGTTTCATCAGGGAGGGTGTAATCAAAGGTGCAAGCATGGTGGCAACTGCGGTCAGCGTAACCGACAGGGCAAGATTGGCTTTTGCAATGAAGGACATCACATTGGAGGCGAGCCCACTGGGTGAGGATCCCACCAAGATGATCCCTGCAGCCACTTCCGGCGGGAATCCGAAGGTGGTGGCAATGACAAATCCCACAGCGGGCATGATGGAGAACTGACATACAAGTCCCACCAGAACCCCTTTGGGCATTTTCACCACACCGGCAAAATCTCTGAAGCTCATTTGCGACCCCATCCCGAACATAATGATCTGGAGCAGGGGAACGATGGTCGACTGCAACTCGAAATTACCCCATCTGATAAACAATCCGGGATAGAACATCGAAATGCTTACCGCGGAGAAAATCATGATGGTATAGGAAAACCCCCTGGAAATGGGATTTCCCCTGACTCCGAAAGCCAGGAAAACAAAAAAGGCCACCAGCGAGGGTCCGAGCAACCCTCCTCGTTCAGTAAAGTATGCGAAGGCAAAAAGAAGTGCCGAAATTGCTGCAAGTGCGAGCAATATTCTGTACGGTGTGTGCTTATTCATGGATGAGCAGGGAAGATATAAAGTATTTTGATAATTTGTATGCTGAAACAGCATTAACTTAAACCTGTACCATATGGAATCAATGATCAAACAGAACAGCAGGAGATCCTTCCTCAGAAAAGCCGGGTTGGGCGGATTGGGATTGGGAATGGTTGTGAGAGAGCCGATTGAAGAGCAATTGGGATACCTCACCCAGTCGGTAAGCCGTTACGCTGCTCCTTCCGACCTGAAGATCACCGACATGCGCATTGCCCAGGTTGGTAATGTACCCATTGTGAAAATCTACACCAACCAGGATATATACGGATTGGGAGATGTGAGGGACGGAGCTGACAAACGTTATGCGCTGATGCTGAAAAGCCGCATTCTGGGAGAGAATCCGTGTAACGTGGAACGCATTTTCAAAATTATCAAACAGTTCGGCGACCATGGCCGCCAGGGGGGCGGAGTGTCCGGTGTGGAAATGGCACTCTGGGATCTGACCGGCAAAGCATACAATGTTCCGTTGTACCAGCTTCTGGGAGGCAAGTACAGAGACCGTGTCAGGATCTATGTGGATACACCCTCGGCGAGGGATCCCAATGAGTTTGCACAGAAAATGAAGGGAAGGCTCGATCAGGGATTTACCATCATGAAAATGGATATCGGGATCGGGCTCGTTCGGGATATTCCCGGAACCCTTACCAATACGGAGCCATGGGGGGACATGCGCGGCTGGGATCAGCAGAGGGGTACCTATGGATTGACCATGCATCCGTTTACCAGGGTTCAGATCACAGATAAAGGGATCGATGAGATGGTAAAGTATGTGGCTGCCATGAGGGAGACCATCGGCTGGGAAGTCCCCGTGGGGATCGATCACCTGGGCCACATGGGTTTGAACAGCATGATCCGGCTGGGACGTGCCTTTGAACCTTACAACATAGCATGGCTGGAGGACCTGATCCCGTGGCAATACACCGATCAATGGAAAGAGATATCCCGCTCCATCAACGTCCCGACACTTACAGGCGAGGACATCTACCTGAAAGAGGGATTCAGGGAGCTGATCGAGAAACGTGCTGTGGATATGGTGCATCCCGACCCTGTTTCAGCCGGAGGGTATCTGGAAACAAAGAAAATTGGAGATTATGCGCAGGAGCACGGGATGGCTATGGCACTTCACCATGCTTCGAGTCCGGTTACTTTCCTGGGTTGTGTTCACACAGCAGCGGCCACAGAAAATTTCGTGGCCCTTGAACACCATTCGGTGGACAATCCCTGGTGGGAGGACCTGGTTACCGGCATAGAGAAGCCCATTGTCAGGGAAGGTTATGTGGAAGTGCCCGAGAAGCCAGGTGTGGGTGTGGAGCTGAACGAAGAGGTGGTCAGGGAACACCTGCGCAGGGGAGAAGAGCTTTTTGCTCCCACCGAAGAGTGGAATGAAAGACGCTCCTGGGACAGACAATGGAGCTAACATCCAACCATCAATACGGTACGATGAACAGATACCCACCGATTATTTTCATTTGTGCGCTCTTTTTGGCCGGATGTTCAACAAAGGGCGATTTACAACCCACTACCCTTCGCTGTGAATATCTTGAAAATCCGGCAGTAGTCGATGTGATGGAACCCAGGTTGTCATGGATAAATCTATTCGGCAAAGAAGAGCGCGGTCAGCGTCAGACAGCCTACCAGATCAGGGTGGCGAGCACGGAGCAGGGGCTGAAGCAGGGGGATCTCTGGGATAGTGGCAAAAGGATTTCCGATCAATCGATACGTATCCGGTATGAAGGAACACCCCTGATCTCGAGGCAGGAATGCTGGTGGCAGGTCCGGGTCTGGGACCGGAACGATGTTCCCTCCGGCTGGAGCGATCCGGCGAAATGGAGAATGGGATTGCTGAATGAAAGGGACTGGGAGGCCAAATGGATCGGTGCCCCCTGGCAGGGGGAAGAAGCACTACCCAAACCGCCGGGGGGACCGAATGCTCGCCCTGCGGAATTCGGACCACCGGCACCGTTGTTCAGGAAGTCTTTCGAAGTCGGTAAGAAGGTGGCAAAAGCGGTGGCATTCGTTACCGGGCTCGGGTATTTCGAACTCTACATCAACGGGACCAAGGTGGGCGATGACCTGCTGGTTCCAAATCAGACCAATTACGGAAAACGTCCGCAACTGATGGATGCGCTGATCTATCTTCCGGATGATTTTCGGGATTACAAGGTGATGTACCTGGCCTATGATGTGAAGAGTCATCTGGTAAAAGGGGAGAATGTGGTGGGAAGCATACTTGGAAACGGATTTTACAATCCTGCCAAATTCTGGGCGGCTGCCTATGGTTCTCCGCGTTTCCTCTGCCAGCTTCATATCACCTACGAGGATGGTTCAGAAGAGGTGGTGGTCACCGACGAAACCTGGAAGGCTTCAGAAAGTGCCATTCTGATGAACATGGTCTTTTACGGAGAACACTATGATGCCCGGTTGGAGCAGCCTGGCTGGAGCACAGCCTCATTTGATGATTCAGATTGGGAACCAGTAGCCATCAGGAAGGCTCCTGAAGGCAGACTGGTGGCCCATACCGCCCATGCTGACCGTGTTACAGAAACATTCGACCCATTAAGCATTCAGAAACTGGAGGAGGGTCATTTCATGGTAGATTTCGGAACAGAAATCTCTGGCTGGGTCCGGCTCAATAATGTCACCGGGCCCCCGGGCCACAGGGTGGAGTTAAGGTTCAACGGAAACCTTTATTCGGGAGACAACTCATATACTTTTCGGGGGGAAGGTCCGGAGAACTATGCCCCAAAATTTAACTGGTTCGTGTTCAGCGGTGTGGAGGTCATAAACTGGCCCGGTGAGCTGACTGAAAAGGATCTGGTGGCTGAAGCAGTGAACACCTACATCGAGCCTTCCGCCACATTTGAAACCTCCAATGATCTTTTTAACGAGATCAACCGGATCTGGCGCAGAAGCCAGACCGATAACATGCACGGAGGAGTTGCCAGCGACTGCCCGCACAGGGAGCGATCGCCCTATACGGGTGACGGACAGATCACATGCATCACTGTGCTGCACAATTTCGATGCGAAGAACTTTTACCATAAATGGGTACAGGATATGCTGGGAGCGCAGATAGAGGAAACCGGTTATGTGCCCAATGGCGCACCGTGGCAGCCCGGATGCGGAGGCGGGCCTGCCTGGGGTGCAGCCATATGTGTGATACCGTGGGAATACTACATGCATTACGGTTCCCTCGATATGCTGGAGGATAATTATGACGGAATGAAGGGGTATGTCCGTTACATGCTGGGCTGGGTGGACCAGGAGGGAATCATGCATTCTCAGAGAACGGCAAAAGACGGATCCGTACTCCGGTGGTTCAACCTGGGTGAGTGGGTGGCTCCGGGTCCAACCGTACCGGATGAAATGGTACATACATTTTATCTCTGGTACTGTGCGGATATTACATCACGCACCGCACGTATCCTGGGTAATGAAGAGGAAGAAAAAAAATATGAGGCGATCGCCCAAAGTACATGGGAGGCATTCCACAGACGGTTCTACGATGAGCAGAAAGGTACCTACGGCGACGGAGGGGGAAACATCCTGGCGCTGCGCATGGGGGTCCCGGAGGAGAGGTACGAACAGGTAGTGACTGCATTAAAAGCCGGACTGGAAAAAACGAAGGGCCACCTGGATACGGGTATCATTGGAACCAGATTCTTTTTTGAGGTACTTGCCGACCACGGATTGCATGCCGAGGCTTACGAGGCGATGAATAAGAGAACAGAACCGGGTTTTGGACGATGGGTGGATCTGGGATCAACCACTACCAGGGAACGATGGGATGAAGGGGGCTCACACAACCACCCCATGTTCGGAGGGGGACTGGCATGGTTCTACAGAAACCTGGCAGGAATGCAGGCAGACCCTGATCGGCCCGGTTACAGGCACATCATATTTAAACCCCAGCCCCTGGATTCGATCGATTACGTAAGCTACTTCAACCAAACTCCTTACGGGGAAGCGGGGATCAGATGGAGCGACGAAACGCAGGGTTTTGAAATGGATATTAAAGTCCCGGTGAGCTGCAGTGCCACCGCGTATGTGCCTGTTACGGGAGGGGACCGGATCACGGAAGGAGGAAGAGATGTCCGTGAGGCAGATGATATTGCTTTTGAGGGGATGGAGGATGGATATGCCCGGTTGGTGGTGGAAAGCGGAAGTTACCATTTCCGCGTAATGCCGGAATGATCAGCCCTGCTCACGGATCCTACAGCCTGATTTGGGATTCAATTGCCGGGGAGGTCTCAGTCAAGTTCACGGTGCCAGAGCGTTACCTGCACCGACTGGCTCTCCCGCAGGTGTTCTGCCAGGCGTTCGGCGCAGTAGACCGATCGGTGCTGACCCCCTGTGCAGCCAAAACTCACCATCAGGTGCGTGAACTGTCGCTCTTCGTATTTATCCACGGACATATCCACCAGTGAAAAGGCATTGCTCAAGAATTCATACACATCGGATTGCTGGGAGAGGAAATCGATCACCGGTTTATCCTTTCCGGTTAGTTCTCTGAAAACCTCCTGTTTACCCGGATTGGTGATAAACCGGCAGTCGAACACATATCCTCCGCCATGTCCGCTCTGGTCATCAGGGATCCCGTGCTTGTAGCTGAAACTGTTGATGGAGACGGTGAGGGTAGATGTCCTGCCCGAGTTATCCCGGAATCGCCTCAGTTTAGGTGCGGCAAGCAACCTTTCATATACCTTCAGCAGGGCGGGGATTTTGATAGGGAAAGTCACATTTTCGAGGATCCATTTCAGGTCATTGAGGGCATACGGGATGCTCTGGAGAAAGTGCGTCTTTTTCTCATAGAAACCTCTGAAGCCGAATGCTCCCATGGCCTGCATGATCCTGATCAGCACGTAGCTGTAATAAGATTCCCGGAACGAATCCCGGTCCACCCCCGGGAAATGTCCCAAACTCAGCACGTAGTGCTCCAGCAAATCTTCTCTGATGGATGGTGGAATATCCGCTTTTGAGTCAAACAGCAACGAGGCCACATCGTATTGAAGTGCTCCGCGTCGACCTCCCTGGTAATCGATGAAATATGGCCTGCCATCCCGGAGCATCACATTGCGGGATTGAAAATCCCGGTACAGAAAGTAGTCTGTCTGCTGTGAAAGCAGGTAATCGATCAGCGTATTATAGTCATTTTCGAGCAACTGTTCATTGAAGGGGACGTTGGCCAGTTTGAGAAAATAATATTTGAAATAGCTCAGGTCCCACTGCATGCTCTGGCGGTCAAAACTCGATCTGGGGTAACAAACCGAATAATCGAGATTTTGCGCACCTGTGATCTGGAATTTCTGAAGTTCGGACAATACTTGTCTATATACATCGATCAGCCCGGACGTAAAATTTCCATTCTCACGCTCCTGAAATAAATAGTCGAAAAGGGTCACTTCTCCCAGGTCCTCCTGGAGGTATGTATGATGATCCAGATCGACCAGGTAGATTTCGGGTACCGCAAGGCCCCGGGAATGGAAATGCCTGCTGAAATAGATAAACGCCTCATTCTCCTCCCGGTCGCGATTGATGGCCCCGATCACCCTGGAATGCGAGCCGGTGATCCGGTAATACTCCCGTGCTGACCCCGAGGCAGGTAGTTTATTGATGGAAACGACCTCCTCGCCGCACCACCTGTCAAACAAACTGCTGAGTAGTTCAAGCTTTGTCAGGGTTCCTGTCTCCACATGCTCCTGAATTACATTTTTTTCAAAGATATCTATTTCCCTGATGCCCGGTCAGTCAGCTTTTGAACAGGCTCCACAACCGGCAGGACAGTGATCGCCCCGATTATTATTTTCCAGATAAGCTTCATAGAATTGAACTAATTCAGATATTTTGTGATCCTGGTCACGGGGAAGGGCTTGCCATGCGCCGGATAGATGGTTTGTACTCCCATTCCGGTCACTCTGTTCCAGCTTTTTTTCAGAAGCTCCGGATCATTGGCATAAATCGGAAGACCCGGTTTCCACACGAATGGCAACCGGTTATGCGCCATACATCCCACCAGAGCATCCCCGCTGTCAAGCACCAGGCTGACCGAACCGGAGGTATGGCCAGGCGTATGCACGATCTTTCCGCTGATACCATAAGCCTCCAGGGAAAAATCCTGGTCGTCCAGGACAATATCGGATTTCACGCCCGGGAACTTCGCCTTCTTCATGATCAAAGGTTTCAGGGCCGCTCTTGAGAACCTGCCCCATGATGTTGCACCCCTGGGCCAGTGAAAGATCCCTTCCTCCAGATTTCTGCGATCCGCTTCATGAATGACGATCTTTGCCCCGGTGAGTTCTTTCAGTTCCCTGGCACCTCCGACGTGATCGAAATCTCCGTGAGAAAGAATAATCAACCTGATCTCCCCGGGTAGGATCCCGTGCTTTTTTAGTTGATCTGAGAATCGTTCAGCATCCTTGATCCAGCCTGCATCAAAAAGAACAACACTTTGGTCCCTGATGAGGTAGAGGGTATTGATCCCTGAAGGAATGGGTATGATTTCTGGTTTCATGACGGGTGAACTATGTTACAAACCATCTGCTCTTATTCATTGACTCAGAGTCCGAGACTCTTGATATAGGCCTTGTTATCAGAGGGTCTTCCCAGGAATTCTTCCACTGCTTTCTCCATGTCATGCTGAGTACCATTGGCCAGAATAAGTCGGCGATACCTGGTGCCGGTTTCTGTATCGGTAAGTCCATTCTGTTCAAACTGGGTGAACATATCCTGTGCATAAACTTCCGCCCAGAGGTACCCATAATAATAGGTGGGGTGGGTATTGATATGGATCCAGCTACCCTGCGGGTGTGTATCTTCCACGTAAAGAGGAATGGCCATGGTCTCGTCCAGTCTCCTCCATATTTCATCAGTGGGCATCGGATCTGAAGGCTGATAGTTATCATAGAGCATCATGTCATAAAGACAATTTCTCAATGATCGCTGGGCATCGAGACCCGAGGTAATGTTTTTGGCTTTCAACATATTATCAAATAGTTCCCGGGGAAGCACCTCCCCGGTTTCGTAATGTTTTGCAAAGGTGCTCAGTATGCCATAATCCCATGTCCAGTTCTCAAAGATCTGTGCCATGGATTCAACAAAATCCTCTTTGGCCTGTGCCTGAAATGCGAATTCCCCGTCGTAGGACATGGCATCCATGATGTGTCCGAACTCATGGAAAAGGGTGTTCAGTTCGCTGTGACTCACAAGCGAAGGCATCATGCCGGTGGGACGGGTAAAATTGGCCAGCAGCAGGCATTCAGGAACCTCATATCCCTGCTCAGTCAACCTGCCGGCAGTTAGCCCCACTCCGTAGAACCACGATTCCTTGCCGGGCCTGGGATAAAGATCCAGGTAAAAGCGGCCCTTTAGTTTTCCTTCCTCAAAGACTTCATAGAGCACTACCTCTTCGTGCCAGACGGAGGGTTTTTCCACCTGACGGATCACCACACCAAGCAGTTTTTCAAAAATTGAAAACATGCCTTCGAGGGTGGGCTCCATGGGCAGGTATTCCCTGATCAGCTCCTGATCCACGCGGTAACTTGTTTTCAGTATCTGGTTGCGGAAGTATCCTATGTTCCAGGGGGACACCGGATCACCTGAGCTGATTCCAAGCTCCCGGTTCCTTTGCTCCCTCAGCAATTGGTGATCCTGTTTGGCTTTCTCCCCGGAAAGCGCTACCAGATCATTCAGGAAGGTCCAGACCCGCCCGGGTTCTTTTGCCATTTTCATTGTGAGGGTATACTTTGCATATGAATCATATCCCATGATGCCAGCCAGCTGGTACCTTTTTTCAACCAGTGAATCCAAAAGGGGCAGGTTTTCCTGAAATGCCCTGTTCTGATATTTGACATAGTATTTCTTCCTTGTTTCCTCGTGGGTTGCATTGTTCAGCACTGGCTGCCGGGTGGCGGGAATGACAGGGATCTCATATGTGTTATCTCCGGTTTTGTAGCTTTGCCTGAAATTTTCCGGGAGCCCTTCAGCCCCTTTTTCGTCCAGGACAAGAACCTCCCCGGCTGTATTCATGTTGGTTGAGTAACTGGCTGAGATCTCATTGATCTCTGCTTTCAGTTTTTTGAACCTGTTCTGGGATTCGGGGTCCAATCTGGCACCTGCATGTTCGAACCACTTCCTCAGATCGTCCACAAGTGTTTTCCGCGCTCCTTCCAGTTCCCCATATGCCCCGGTCGCTGCAAACCTGAGCATCTGTTTGTAAATCGCGCTGTCGGCAATGATGCTGGTGTTCAGTGCATCGAGTTTCTGGTATCCTTCCAGTCCGGCTTCGCGGGAGATTGAATCGGGAGACACCCAGTAGAGCATGAAGCAATTGTTGGACGCTTTGGTTATATCGTTGTATATCCTATCAAACCTGATAAATATGTTTTCAAAGTTGGGATCGGATTCGTCGCGGATCTGTTCAAGCTCCGATGAGGCTTTATTCAGGATAAATTCTGCATACTCCGTGATATGCTCGTGGGATACATCGGAATATTGAACAGGTTCATTCAATACAGTAAAAAATGGATTCTCGGGATTTGGCTGGTTCATTTCCATATTCGGGTTACAGGCCACTGCAAAGGCCAACATAAGAAAAACCGGTGAAGCTTTCATAGAAATCTCAATTTAACAAGAATTTAAGTGCAAATTTACTTCAATTGACAGAGCTGTGAATCTTGTTGATATGTTCTATAGCTTTTCCTACATTTATAAAAAATCTGGACGATATGGAAAATCTTGACAGGAGATCATTTGTCAAAAAAACAACGCTTATTTCGGCCGGAACCATGGTCAGCGCGCCATTCTATGCCAAAGGAGGAGGAGTTGTTGGATCTAACAATCAGGTGCGGGTTGCAGTCATCGGGATCCGGAGCCGGGGAAGGGATCATTATCGTGCTTTATCAAAAATCCCGGGGGTAACAATTGCCACGCTGTGTGATATCGATGAAAGGTTCTTTCCTGAAACGGTGAAAGAGGTGGAAGAACTGACGGGTCACCAACCGGCTGTGGAGACGGAATACAGGAAAGTGCTGGAGGATCCTGATATTGATGCGGTGTCCATTGCCACACCCAACCACTGGCATGCGCTTCAGACAATCTGGGCATGCCAGGCCGGAAAGGATGTCTACGTAGAGAAACCAGTCTCCCATACGGTGTTGGAAGGCAGGAAGATGGTGGAAGCCGCCCGTAAATATGGCAGGATCGTCCAGACGGGTACACAGGCAAGAAGTCACCCAGCGGTGCTCCAGGCCATGGATTTTGTCCATAGCGGGGGTCTGGGGGACATTTACATGGCCAGGGGATTGTGCCTGAAACCGCGCGGCAGCATAGGCAGAACAAACAACTCAGAGGTCCCCGAAGGGGTGAATTGGGACCGTTTCCTGGGGCCGGCCCCGTTTCGTCATGAACCAGGCAAGCCACCCCGTCCAGATTCAATCCACCGGGAACTATTTTGTCTGGGACAGTGATCAGGAAACCCCCAACGTGCAGCACATCGAATTTGAATACAGGGATGGCCGGATCCTGCAGTTCGAAGTAAGGGGACTGGGTACAAATGACGAAGCGGGGGTCAGGATCGGAAACCTGATTTATGGTTCAAATGGCTGGATGAAACTTCACAATGAGGATGAAGGGATCGGGGAGGCCTTCCTCAGTCAGGTTCAGATACGGCCCAGTGGTTTTTCCAGTTACAATGAAGAGCCCGGACCGAAGTTTTCGGGCGGGGATGGTGATGCCCCCAATTCCGTGGTAAGTCATTTTAAAAATTTCCTGGATTGCATGGAGTCAAGGCGCTGGCAGGATCTGAACGGAGATATCCTGGAAGGTCATCTCTCCTCTTCTCTCTGCCACCTGGGCAATATCGCCTGCCGGCTGAAAAGGTCCCTGCAGTTTAATCCGGAGAATGAGGTGTTTGTGGGTGACGATGAAGCGGATCTCTACCTGACAAAAGCCTACAGAACACCCTATTTGCTTCCCGAAACTGTGTGACAGGGGTTAGCCGGGGTTGCCAGTTCTTCCGGATTTGGGTAACTTGATCATTCCATGAAATACCGAACAATCACAAAGCGGGGATTCATTGTCACCGGATCGGTGGGATCACTGGCCTCCGGAGATCAATCAATAACCGGTATGGTGGCCGGGAAGTAAAATTTATTGTTAAACGTCAAGCAACAGTGAACCATTAGATGTCGAATGACGAGTTTATCTTCAGTGTCAATACCCTGATGGGTTGCAGATATCCCTTTGTAAAAGCTTTAGAAAAGAGATTTCATGTTGAGGACAATTATAAAAAGATCTTCAGGATTTCGAAGTGGCTCAGCAGGGTGATCAGTGCCCTCTCCTATTTTGATGATATCAGGTATCAGGGGCTCTCAGGAACCATTAAAATTCAAAAACATCCCATCTATGTGCTGGGTCACTGGAGGTCCGGAACCACCCTGCTGCATAACCTGATGTGCAGTTACAAGAATACCTCCTATCCGACCACCTATCAGACTGTTTTTCCGAACAACATGTTTTTTTCAAAAAGGCTGATCAAATGGATATTGCAACAATTCCTTCCCGAAAGGAGGCTGGTCGATCAGGCAGTCATGCATGTAGATTACCCTCAGGAAGAGGAGTTTGCACTTGGAAGTGAGACGGGTTTCAGTTTTTATTACTGGCTGTATTTCCCCGGGGACCGCCAGGTGATCTCGGATGAATACCTGACCCTTCCGTCAGATAACCAGAAACGTGATCAAACCTT
>WOR8_10003168_pt1 | contig 16094 bp, 10 predicted proteins | sample DeeMarSeWOR38_10_FD_19890 | JGI IMG/M metagenome (IMG submission 19890) | reverse complement strand
AGGGCATCGCGCTGAACGGGATTAACGGGGCCGATGAACCTGATAGAAGTATCATTGATGTGCGGCTTTATGAGGTCATCAAAATACTTCTGGTCCTGAATTATGCCGGCTATTATGAGATCCATGCCGGCCTTTTTTGCCACGTCAATTGCCAGATGCGTTCCCTTGTCCATGTGTATTCTGCCGTAATGGACGAGCTTGTCGCCGGGCGTTTGCCTGAAGGTGAGGTTGGAAAGGTCAATACCATTGTAGACCGTTGCAAGATAAGGCAGGCCGGGGTCTCTGTCGGAATCGCTTATGGAGACATAGTACGTGTCTTTGTGGTCGTGGTATACGCGAAGGATATCGGGGTCAGAAAAGCCGTGAATGGTGGTGAGCATCGGCGTTTTTATGAACGGCAGATAGGTCAGGGGCAGGTAATCAAAGTTGTTGTGAATCAGGTCAAATTCACCGGAGCGCTGCATCACCTTTGAAATATGCAGGCAGGTGGAGACCAGCGGGATATTTTTTTCTTCTTCCTCGTAACCTGTTTCAACAAAACCGACGAGTTTTGCTTTTGTTATAGATTCTTTTGTGGCGAAAAGCGTTACGTTTCTCCATCCACGGGCGACGAGGCCCTCCGTGATGTTGCTTGCCACGGTTTCCCAGGCGCCATAGGCCCTTGGGGGTGTCCGCCAAGCTACGGGCGCTAAAATTGCAATCCTTTTATCCTTGATTTTTCAGCTCCTTCTTACTTCTTCCTTTATTCTCTGTATATGTCCCCGGCCCAGTGCCTTTACCTCGCAGCCGAGCTCGAAATACCGACGAATTTTCTCGTCATCCAGAATACCAAAGCAATCAATAACTGCCAGCGGGGCACCGGCCCATTCGACTATTTTATCCGGGTCGAGCTGCAAGTAAGGTGCGTGCGGTACGGCGAGTATGATTCCCCTTGCACCTTTAAGCGAGGCGGCAAGGTCATGCTGGACTCGGATTTTATCCAAGTCATCCTGATTTCTGAAGAACCTTGCCAATGAGTGGCCGGGCGCCGGATAAGAATCCTGTTTTTCCAGCTCGTACCAGTGCTCAAGGTAGGGATCGTGCACGCGCATCTCAGCCCCCATCTCTGTCAACCTTCGAACGACCACTTCGGAGCCGCTGTAGCGTGTGTCGGCAACATCCTGGCGATAACTGGCCCCGCACAGCAATACAGTAGCGCCGGCAATCTGGCGACCCATATTTCGAAGTGCATCCCTTGTGAGCGTCGCTACGTGAAGGCCGCGAGTGTCGTTGATATCGATTGCCATTGTAGTCATCTTGAAGATGTCATCTTCGAAGCCGAGTATGTGCTTGTATGCCCAATGCCCGAGGCCGCCATCTTTCGGCAGGCAGTATCCGCCTATGCCGGGGCCGGGGAATATGATGTTATTGTGCGTAGGACGGACCTTGATTGCCTCAATGACTTTTATCAGGTCCACGCCGTTACGCTCTGCGAACAAGCTCCACTCATTAAGGAAGGCAAGTATTGTTGCCCGGAAAGAGTTCTCGACTATTTTTGTAGTCTCCGATTCGATGGGTCGGTCCATAACTGTCAGTGGATATTCGGCGGTGTTAAGCACTTCTCTTAAGAACTTCTTAACACGCTCTCTGGCTTCTTCATTACAGCCGGAACACACACGCCAAAAATCCCGTATTGAAGAAACGTATTGTCTGCCGGGCATAACACGCTCGAAACTGTGTGCCAGCAGGGGCTCTGAGTCAATACCGCGTGCGGCAAAAGCCTTCTTCATAACGGGCCAGGCGACGAATTCCGTTGTTCCCGGCGCTACAGTGGTCTCAATCAGAGTCAGGCATTTGGGGGGTATCTTTTCGCCGATGGTTTTTATTGTCGCTTCCAGGGCGCTCATTTCCGCCCAGCCGGTGCGCATATTTCCGAGGTTCTTTTTCGTATAATCACACTGGACATCGACGACCACGCAGTCTGCCAGCTTGAGGCAGTCGCTGTTATAAGTCGCAACGAGCGTTTTTTTCTCGAGGACGCAACGGGCTATCATCGGCTCGACTTCGGGGTCTTCGGCCTTTACGGGGGCCTGCCCCTTGTTAAGGAGGGGGATTTTCCAATAGCTGCGAGTACTGGGTCGTTGACAGCCGATAACAAATTTATTCGGCTTGGCGGTTTTCCTGTCGACGCTGTCGGCGATGATAGCGGCCATAACCGCACCGACAAAGCCAACACCCATTACCACAACGATTTCTTTGTCCTCCTTGCGTGCCGCTTCTACGAGCGATTCAATGCGCTTAAATTCCGGAGCATACTCTCCCCTTTTGGGGATAGTGAATTTTTCTCCTGCCGGACTTACTGAAAAATCAGTCATTGTTGAAACCTCATAACACCAACACAAAATAAAAAGTAAAATTCCATAGTTTTTTCGATTTTCAGCCCTTAGTTCGTCCAACTACGGCCGAAAGTTTACCAACAATATTCCGGATATCAAGGTCTTTTTTATCAGTCAATGATTAGTTGAGCCTTGTGAAACCCACATCGTGAAGAAGGAGGCACTATACGAAATGCGAGGTTGGAGCTACTTTTCATATCGGAAACAAGAGCTCTACTGCCACCCTAAACGAACATAAATGTACCCAAATCAAGCAGTGTTCTATTTTTCCAATTCGGACGCAACCGGTTTAGAACCGGATTTCTTATCGGCTTTTTCCTGTTCACCCAGCTTTTGTATGAGGACTTCACGGATAGCAAGTTTGGCCGCTTTGTATAGCGGATTTGTCTCTATGTGGATCCCGATTTTTCCTTTCGCAGGTCCGTCCGCCCTGATTGCCCCGATTTCCTCTCCGTTGAGCCAGACTTGGAATCGCTTTCCCTCGACCTTTGCCGAGATGGTATTCCAGCTTTCGGTGTCAACAAGGTCCCGGCGGAGGTTGGCCAGGGCCATTCCTTTACCGGGTACCCAGACGCTGCCTGTAAATGATGCGGGATTTTTGTTCTCGAATATCTCGATCCTCGGACCGAGTTCGGAACCTTCGGCGCGCAGCCAGATTCCCGCATGGATTGGCCACGTGGCTTGGAAAGTCACTGTGAGCAGATAGTCCTGATATACATCGTCGGTCCACAGAGTGCCGCCTTTGCCGCTGGCGCCGGGCGCTCCAATCAACCGGCCACGGTTTACCGTCCAGGAAGCAGCACCTGAGGATTGCCAACCTGTGAGATCTTGCCCATTGAAGGCGGTGATCCAACTGCCGGATTGGCTATCTTCAGAGCCGGCTTCGTCCCCTTCAACGATGTTGTGCGTTCCATGGCAGTCTGTGCAGACCGACTTTATTGTTATGAACCTCCCATTTGGGCGGACGCGATGCAGCCATTTTTCGTGAAATTCCTTTACCGCAGCCTGATCCTTGTGGTCCTGCCGAGCGTAAATTAGGCGGTCACCGCCCGGCTTATGGCAGGTCGGATTCGAACACATCCTCTCTACCTCGGCGCGTCCGAAGAGAAGGTCGGGCTTGGTCATGAGCATCTCGTCGTGCATGTGCTCGATAGAAGGTCCATGACACTCGTCACAGGTAATGTCTATATCGAGGTGGTCTGTCGTGATTTCCTCTGTCTTCAGGATTGGGTGACAGACGTAACACTTGGAATTGCCGTTTGTTTTTTCGCCATTAGTTGTTTCGGCTTGCGGCTCGTCTGCAAAACACACTGCCAGCACACATACAGAAGCCATGAGGAGAAAACTCCCCCACGTAAAAGGCAAATCAGTTCGATTATTGAAGCGCACAACTATTCTCCTTTGTTAAACCAAATTAAATTTACAGAAGCGCAACAGTATTCCGCAAAGGTAAAATCCGCGCCTCCACCGGCAGTTGACTGCATAAGTTGTTATTCCCGTCAAGTATCAACTGAAGAGACGGGAATTAAACGACTTCCCAATCACGCAGCCACGCATATTCCTGTGGAAGATTGGCCCAGCGTTCGTCGGTAATGCGCATAAGCCACTCTTTCTCCGCCGCCGTGATTCCAAGCGGTCGTGTATACGAAGCCCTTGCTGCATTCTCAACTTCATAGACCGTCGACAGCCCCGGTACTGCGGCAGTGATTGCTTCATTGGCAAGTATGCATTGAAGCGTCAGACGTGCCAGGTCGTTTTCCTGCTTGCTGCCCACACCCATTACCGGGAACTTAACTTTGCCGGTGCTTTTGAAAAGGCTGCCACCAAAATAGGGCTTGATAGTAACAACTCCGACGTCCTTTTCTATGACTTTCTGGAAAATGCCCTGGGTCTGGTCGGAACCGTGGCCCGGATTGACTTCTTCAATGTTATCTTTTGTTGGGGGCTTGCCTTTGACCCTGGTTTTTGCGCTGCATGGGAATATCAACATCTCGAATTCAGGATATTTGCCAATGATGTGCTCGAACCAGGGACGTGAATGAGATGACATGCCAAGATGCCGGACTTTCCCGGCCTTATGGAGCTTTTGGAAGGTCTCGATGAGCGCTTCAATCTCGTCATCCATGTTTGAACCGTTCATTTTTGCCTGTGGACGCCAGATGTCAAGGTAATCGGTCTGTAGCATACGCAGGCAGGTTTCGACGTTGTGGGTCTGGTCCTTTACGTTGCAGAACTTCGGATTGCGTGGGCCGAGGTTATGTATATCGGCTCCCACGTACATTTTCTCCCGCCGGCCTTTCAGTGCCACGCCGTAGCTGAGGCACTCGGCGGCAGTAGTGATGTCCAGGTAGTTGATGCCGACATCTATGCAGGCGCTGATGACGTCAGTACGGTTCTTCGCGACGTCATCCGGTACTTTCTCGTGAGCAAAATGGTCCCAGTAGCGGCCGGCGTTCCGATTTTTCCAGTGGCCGCCAAGGCTGACCTCAGAGACCATTAAACCCGATTTACCCAATCGGCGATAGTGCATTTTTTGGTTGTAGTTCAATATCTTTGGTGAAGAGTTCGGCAGAGGGCCAGCACAGCAAGGCTTTGTCTCGGCTTTTGCTTTGCCGGCCAATGCGCCGGCAACCGTACCGGCAGCCGCCAGAGAAGTATTACGCATGAAAGCTCTTCGTGAAAGCTTATCGTTATCCATAGGTCATCTCCTTTTCAATTCGGGTCGGTTTTTAAATTGCCTCTCATCCAATAAACCGTAATTTTCCGAATAATCATCATAAAATTTCGATAGTTACAATTTCACAATATAATGACACAATCGAGGGCAAAAGTCAAGAGCATTTCCGCTGAATTTTCGACAAGGATTAACATTGTTTCTGTTTTTTTGTGAAAAATCCTTGCAAAACAATGGCTTTCGCGTTAAAATAAACAAGATATTGAGGCGGGTTCAAAAACGTCTCTATTTTGCGAGTATAACTCATATCCGCTTTATGCGAGATCCGCCTCTAAGAGATAATGTTTGTTTACGTGCCGGATGTGTCAGGCCTGTGGAAAGGGCATAAAAATGAAAACGAGAAAAAATCCGAATGTGCGGATGGCGATGTTTTTGCTGCTGACAGCGTACACAACTGCTGTGGGAAGAATCATCTATGTTGATGATGATGGACCTGCAGATTTCGATAATATTCAGGCGGCAATAGATGATGCCAACGACGGCGACGAGATAATCGTGGCTGATGGAACTTACTTTAGCAATGTACCAGGGTCAAACAAACCTGTTGCTGATTTTAAAGGTAAGGCCCTAACAGTGCGTAGTGAAAACGGGCCCGAAAACTGCATTTTTGCCGGAGGTTATTTTGTGGTTCACTTTCACAATGGTGAAGGCCCCGACTCGTTACTAAGCGGATTTACCATTCGAGGAGGTGACCCCGACGCCGGAATAGGCTGCATGTACAACAGCAATCCCACTATAATGAACAATATAATTACCAATAACTGGTCGGAATATGGAGAAGGTGCGATCTATATCATAGATTCTTCGCCCACTATTGTAGGTAATATCATCACTGGAAACAAGGTTTATGGAGAATGCGCCGGTATAGTCTGCTGTTACGATTCAGCGCCAATAATCACGAATAACACGATTGTTAACAACGGCGGAAATGGCGGCTGGTATGGTAATGGCGGCGTATATTGTACAAGCGGCGCCACAGCAACTATCACTAACTGTATATTTTGGGGCAACGGTGACTATGATCTTTGTTATAGCTGCAATGCCACTTACTCGTGTCTTGAGCACGACCACCCGGGAACCGGCAATATTTATGCTGATCCGTGCTTTGTCGATGCCAATAATGGCAACTATCGTTTGCACCCGGATTCACCCTGCATCGACGCCGGTCATAACTTGTCCGTTCCCTTATCAGCGGTTAAGGACATCGCCAGCCATTTCCGCTTTGCCGACGAACCAAATATTCCAGATAAAGGAGTCGGCCCCTTTCCAATTGTAGATTTGGGAGCTTTTGAATCAGGAACTAATAAAGGTTTTGTGTTAAGCTCAAGGTCCATCATCGTTCCGGAAGGCCGGACTTCATCTTTCACTATAGCCTTAACCCATGAGCCAAGCAGCCCTGTTGAAGTAACCGTATCCATCATTTCCGGTGACCCCGACATCACTATCCAGTCCGAACCGCTTGTTATTTTCGATTCGACTAATTACTCGCATCCTCAGACCGTCACCTTAGCAGCGTCAGAAGACGAAGATTATGTCAAGGGAACAGCACTCATCTGGATCAGTGCATCCTGTTTTTGCGCTGCACGAGTTAACGCTATCGAAGGAGAAAATGAATTCCCTCCAACTGTTCTTTTGGTCGATCAGGATGCTTTAGGTGATAACAGTGGAGTGGACTGGACAAACGCATATATCGACTTACAGGACGCCTTGAGTCTTGCTGCCAAGTTCCCGGAGGTTCGGGAAATCCGCGTCGCACAGGGTGTTTACAACCCTGACCAGGGAGTCGGGATTACACCTGGTGACAGGACAGCCACATTCCAACTCATCAACGGAGTTACGATCAAAGGAGGTTATGCCGGACATGGTGAACCTGACCCAGATGCACGGGATGTTAAAGCGTACAAAACGGTTTTAAGCGGCGACCTCAATGGTAATGACATCGAAGTCAACGAACCTCGTGATTTACTTAACAACCCAGCTCGATACGAAAATAGTTACAATGTGGTTACAGCAATCTATGGGATTAATTCGACGGCTGTTCTCGATGGATTTACTGTTTCCGGTGGAAATGCCAATGGTTCAAAACAGCATTATTGGCTGGGCGGCGGAATGCATAACAGATACTATGCCAATCCTACCGTATCTAATTGCACGTTTACCCAAAACTCCGCCGTATTTGGCGGCGCTATGTTTAACTATGGAAATTCAGAAATTGTCGATTGTACATTCAATATCAATTCGGCCGAAAGTCGCGGCGGCGGGCTGTTTAATGGTTACTACTGCAAACCTGAATTGTGTAATTGCACTTTTAGACAAAACTGGGCAAGCTCTGGTGGTGGTTTATACAATGATTATGAGAGCGACCCCTGCCTCATTAACTGTACGGCAACTAACAACTCGGCAAAAAATTCCGGGGGCGGTATGTATATCGGCAGCGACAGCAGCCCAATTACGGCTAATTGCCTCTTCAGCGGAAACATCGCTTTCAACGGAGGTGCTATCTGCCAATCGGGTAGAAGCCGTATGAAATTAACTAACTGCACATTGAGCGACAACTGTGCAACCGGATATGGAGGAGGAATTTATAACTGTTGTGACTGGGGTGGTTGGAGCAAACCAACGCTAACCAATTGTATTCTCTGGAACAATCGTGATGTCGATGGGACAGATGAATCTGCTCAGATCCACAGGGAAGATAGTGGAACCGTGGATGTCACATTTAGTTGTATACAAGGTTGGACCAGAATATTGAGGGGGAATATCGACGTCGATCCATGTTTCGTCGAGCCGGGTTACCGGGATTCGACCGGTATCTGGGTAGATGGTGATTATCACCTTTTGCCCGATTCACGGTGCATTGATGCCGGCGACCCAAACTATGAATATAATCCTGAGACGGATTTAGACGGTAAGTATCGTGTATTCGGCGGCCGAATTGATATGGGTGCTTATGAGTATATTCCTTCAATAAAAGCCGAGGTCAGGATTGTCCCCCCTACGCTCAATTTGTCAAGCGAAGGTAAATGGATTACTGTCCTTCTTTGGCTTGGCGAAGATTATGAAGTTGGCGATATTGATCCCAACAGCGTTTTTCTCGAAGACGAAATTGAAGCAGAGTCTGTCCACGTCGATGAACAACAAGAAGTTGCCATAGCCAAATTCAGCCGGTTAGAGGTTCAGGAGATACTTGGGCCGGGTGATGTGGAGCTGGCCGTAAGCGGCGAATTGAACGACGGACCGAGATTCGAAGGGGCGGATACCATCAGAGTAGTAGATAAGGGTAAAAAAGAGTAGGTCGGTCCGGGCGGGATTATTCCGCCACTTGGGCTTACTTTTGTTTCTTACCGGATTTGGTATCGCTCTTAAACGGCTGAAGCGGCTGCGGGTCGGTTACTTTGCGATAACCAAGCGCCTTTATGACTTCCAGGACCTCTGTCCAGGTCGGAAAGGGCCTTGCATTCGTTCTTTTATACTCATCAACAGCCATAAGAAACTCAAACTGCTCGTCGGACATCTGACCTTCTTCGGCGGATTTTCGCTCATCGGTTCTTCGTCTTCCGGGCCCGCGCTGACGGTCCAATCCCAAACGCCTGTCGACAACACTTTGCCTTCGGTCACTACCGCTGCGACGCTCTATTGGGTGTTCTTGATCCATTGATCCGGCATCTTATATAAAAACAAAAAAAATATTCGAGATTCACAATCCCTGACTTCCGTGATACGTTTTTGCTCCCCGTTTTTTCAGGCCAGGCTGTTCGGCTGATAAGTTTACGTCCCACAGCACAAAATACAATCCCGCAGCATATCCAGATGATACGAGAAAGCTTCAAGAACAACCGAGATTAGAAATCATCTTCGAAAAGGTCGCTGTCAAAATCGTCGTCGATTTCATCTTCCAAAGCAAAATCATAAAAATCATCATAGGCATTCTGCGACTCGATTACCACGTGTGCTTCATCGAGGAAATCTTCGGGAACCATAACAGCAACGCCTTTCTTTCCGCTTGATTGTTCGTCTTGCTCATTTATTACAGCAGGAATATCATTAGTCTTCAGCAGAGACTCGTACTCTTTCGCCTGCTCCAGGTCATCGACAAAAGTAACGACGACGAAATCCTGCATTTCAGTCTGCGATTCCCGGTTTTTTTTATAACGTTTTGCCATTCTATCCATTTCTCCGCAACAAACTCAATCTTTCCGGCGGGTCAACAATTGACCCAAAAGAACGGTTCGTCTAAATATTTTCGTCAAAATAAACCTTATCAATTATTAAAAATCACGAGTTTATACGAAAAAGCAAAATTTACGGTTCGAATTTTTCCCGGTACTTTTCTGCTATCGGCACAAAGACTGCATAAATTTTGCATTTGAGCGTTTTTTTTGTTGCAAATCCTGGCGCCTTGCTGTAATAACGATGCTCAATAATGTGCCGGGCACAAGGATTTAGTACCGGATAAGTAGAATTTAACTTTTTAACATGGAGGATTTTTGTAATGGCAAAGAAAAAAGAGTCTTTGATTGTGGCCAGCAAAGTTAAAGCCTACATCAAGAGCAAAAAGATGATGACCTCATCCGACGCGCTCGCAGCGATCAGCGACAATGTGTATTCTATGCTTGATCGCGCAATTGCCCGAACCAAGGCCAACCGTCGCAGCACAGTAAAGCCACAAGACCTGTAAAATCCTTTAGAAGTCCTTTATTTTACTTCTAACAAAAGTAACAGGAATTGTGCTAACATCTTTTGGTTGCGTACCTTACGTTTACGGCGATGTTATTCGAACAAAGCTGTTCCGTCTTTTCGAGGCGGAGCAGCTTTGCCTTTTGATTGGCTTGTCGGCATATTCAACCATTAATTCTGCTGTTCCTGTCCTCGGAAATTTTGGGAGATAACAATTGACCAACACTTATCAATATCGGACTAACAGCAATTGGTCATATAAAATTTACGCAGTTAATTTTTCCCCTCATCAACTGACCCATAAAATCCCCATTATCAGTATCAAAATTCACATATTTGTAAAATTTATTGAACTTGTCTAAGGCTAAATTCCGATTTATATAACGAGAAAAAGCACAAATACAGTGTATTTGCCAGCTTGAAATTAAGATTATGCCGTTTACTGCCGATAAAGTGTACAACGGCAAATCTTGCTTTGCTGCGGAATCGTACAACTGTTGAGAATGTGCAAGTTATGAATATATCTCACAAGACTGACGTTAAGTCTTTTCAGGATATACAGTTATGGGGATAAGCTGACGGTGGATCGCATAAAAGTTTTCATGTTAGGCTGGGAATTTCCTCCATTTATCAGTGGGGGGCTCGGTACAGCGTGCTACGGACTTACCAAAGCAATAGACAATCTCGGCATAAAAGTAACCTTCGTTCTGCCAAGAATGACCGACAGCAAATATTCAACCCATGTGAAGCTTCTGACTCCCAAATCCCATATTTCCAAGAATACATTGGAATTCAGAGAGCTAAAAAATGTGGTATTTCACACTATCAACTCCCCACTACAGGCATACTCAACCCCTGATTCCTACCAGCAGCGAATCGAAGACAGTCTGAGACAAAAACACAGCGGCCACGTCAGCGTAACCAGTCAGTTTTCCGGCACTTCAGACTATAAAAGCGATATGTATGCTGAGGTCCACCGTTACGCTTTGGCAGTTGTTGAATTAGCCGAAGAAGAGGAGTTTGACCTTGTTCATGCCCATGACTGGATGACCTATCCGGCGGGGATAGCGGTATCGGCAAGGAGTGAAAAACCTCTAATAGTGCACGTTCATTCCACAGAATTCGACCGCAGCGGCGAGCATGTCAACCAGATGATATACGATATCGAGCGTGAGGGTATGGAACGAGCAGATAAAGTAATCGCTGTCAGCCATTTTACCCGCAACATCATAATCAGCCGATACGGCATCAGCGGTGAAAAAGTCGAAGTAGTATATAACGGCGTGGAACGCAACGGTAAAGACAACTGGAGTTTATCCGAAACAGGCATCGAAAAAGATGAGAAAATTGTCTTGTTTTTGGGCCGAATTACAATGCAAAAGGGCCCGGAGTACTTTCTCCATGCAGCCAAGAAGGTCCTGGATGTGGTGGATAACGTCAAGTTCGTAATGGCCGGCTCAGGCGATTTAATACACAGGGCCGTTGAGATGGCGGCAGAGCTCGGCATCGGACAAAAGGTCCTGTTTACGGGCTTTTTGCGCGGTGAAGATGTCCGGAATATATATAAAATGGCTGATTTGTATGTAATGCCTTCGGTATCAGAACCGTTTGGTATTGCACCGCTGGAGGCACTGGACAACGATGTGCCTGTCATAATAAGCAAGCAGAGCGGTGTATCAGAAGTTTTGATGCATGCCCTGAAAGTTGACTTCTGGGATGTCAACGAGATTGCCAACAAGATTGTAGCGGTATTGAAATATCCGCCGCTGGAGATGACGCTGCGAAATCATGGTAATTTTGAAGTGAGAAAACTACGCTGGAAAGACAGCGCACAGAGGTGCGTCCAAATTTATGAAGAAGCACTGATGCAGTTTGAAAAATGTATCTAGTGAACGGACATACAGGATACGAAATATGGCTTCGATATGTTTTTACTTCCAGGTGCATCAACCCCTGAGATTAAGACATTATACGGTATTTGACCAAAACTCCCATTATTTTGACGATTATAAAAATTCTTTGATCTGCAGGAAGGTGGCAAATAAATGTTATCTTCCAGCCAATCGCCTTCTTCTGGATATAATACGGCAATTTAAGGGTAGATTCAGAATAGCATACAGCATAACCGGGGTGTTACTGGAGCAACTTGATTCGTTTTCACCGGAAGTAATGAGCACTTTTGACGCCCTTGCCGAAACCGGCTGCGTGGAATTTCTGGCTGAGACGTACTATCACAGCTTAAGTTCTTTATACTCGCGTGAAGAATTCGTAGATCAGGTCAACAAGCACACTGAAACCATCGAATATCTGTTCGGTCAAACACCACGAGTATTCAGAAATACGGAGCTGATATACAATAATGACCTTGCCGCCCTTGTCGAGTCAATGGGCAAGTTCGACGCAATCCTTACCGAAGGAGCAAGCCACATCCTGGGCTCAAGAAGTCCTAATTTTGTCTATCGCCCCAAACACAGCCGGAAGTTGAAGCTGCTGTTGAAAAACTATTCCCTCAGCGACGATATCGCTTTTAGATTTTCCAACCGTAACTGGCCGGAATGGCCTTTGACGGCGGAAAAGTTCGCCCGATGGGTAAGCGATGTAAACGGTAACGGCAACGTTGTCAACCTCTTTATGGATTATGAGACATTCGGCGAACACCAATGGGAAGATACGGGCATATTCGATTTTATGCGGCACCTGCCGGAACAGATTCTAAGGCATCCGGACAACGATTTCAAAACCCCGAGCGAAATTGTGCAGACGTACGAGCCCGTCGATACGATTGATGTGCCGCACCTGATAAGCTGGGCCGATACCGAAAGAGACCTCTCAGCCTGGCTTGGAAATGCAATGCAATCCAATGCCATTCATGAGCTCTACCGGCTGGAAAAGAAAATAAAGAAAACCAGCGATGATAAAATTATTTCGGACTGGCGCAAATTACAGGTATCCGACCATTTTTATTATATGTGTACAAAATACTTTGCAGACGGTGACGTACATAAATACTTCAATCCGTATGACTCACCTTATGACTCTTATATAAACTTTATGAACGTATTGAACAATCTCCAAAGCCGCTGTGTCAAACCGGCCCTGTTAAATAGAAAGGGCACCACAAAAAAGGCTCTAATGTCCGAAAATTATCGAACCGAACAGGTAACTGAGAGCGTATGCCCGCCTTCAGGGGGATTATAAAATAAACGCGTAACTCGCGAATCGTGAACCATATTCCATCTGATATACAGGATACGAGATACAAGAAACGAGATGTTAACATCGCAAAAAGCTGAAGACTTAGCAATTTCCATATCAACCGCTGATGAGTCTGTTGAGAACCTGCTGACCAGAGAATGGCTGCTGACTAATGAGCGAGGCGGCTACGCATCGTCAACAATTATCGGCTGCAACACAAGAGAATACCACGGCTTGCTCATCGGCTCGCTTAATCCGCCTGTCAATCGGATAATGGCATTAGCCAAATGCCTTGAGATGGTGATTTTTGAGGGCCGGAGCCGATTTGGTCCGGATTCGACCACATCACAAAATGTGAGCCCGCGAAAGGTATATAACCTTTCAACCTTTGAATTCAATGACAAATTCGCGCCACAGGGTTTTACCCATCTTAAGCAGGTCCGTCGGGACACCGGTCTGCATTTTGATTACGAATTGGAGCAACTTCAACTGACTAAAAGCATTTATCTTCTCCGCGACACGGACACGGTCGTCCTTGTATATGATTTCGCCAATTTGCAGGAGCCGGCGGAGTTCGTTTTGCGTCCCCTTATCGGCTTAAGGGACTTCCACACACTGCAAAAGTCCGACGCCCCATTATGTTCAAGATGGCTCGGGAATGTCCTGCTGATTCGTCATGATGTTCCGGGCAGTTGTGAATTATTCCTGCACTGCCCTTCCATGAAGTTCGAAAAGGACGAGCAATGGTGGTTTAATTTCGTATACCGTAAAGAGAAACAAAGGGGTCTGAATTTTACCGAAGATTTGTGGACGCCGGGCTTTTTTAAGTGCCGTGTCCACCCCGACCGACCAACCAGAATTCTTTTTTGGGCCAACGTGCGCCCGCAGGGGGCCGGCCGCAATTCTGAACGTTTAATAAAAGCCGACATTGATGAGATTAGCAAAGATTTGCTTAAACACCAGAGTGTTGTTACCGCCGCTGCAAAAAACGGCGATGACAAATTTAGAACACTTTGTTTAGCCGCCGACCAGTTTATCACAAAGCGCCAAACAAACGGGGACCCAGAGCAGACACACAGAACCACTGTTATAGCAGGCTTTCCCTGGTTTGCAGACTGGGGCAGAGACACGTTTATATCCCTGCCGGGTCTGCTGCTCTCAACCCGCAGATTTGACGAGGCGAAGTCGGTTCTGACCACTTTCGCCGCAGCGGTGGATGAAGGGATGATTCCAAATCGCTTCGACGACCGTACCGGCACAGCGTACTTTAATAGCGTCGACGCTTCTCTCTGGTTTATCAACGCAGCTTTTCAATACTTAAATGCAACCGGCGACTCGGAAACCTTCACGCAGCAGCTTCTGCCGACCATCCGCTGGATTATAGACTCTTATCACAACGGCACGCAGTTTGGTATTTGTGCCGATACCGACGGGCTTATAACCGCAGGAAATTACGAAACGCAGTTAACCTGGATGGACGCCAAATATAATGGCGTTAGCTTTACGCCCCGGTGCGGTAAAGCGGTTGAGGTTAACGCCCTTTGGTACAATGCCCTTTGCCTTTGTGCCCGGTTTTATGCCGGCCGGGATGTAGAGAATGCCAGGCATTACAAATCCATGGCGGACAAAGTGAAAGTGAGTTTTTGCAAATTATTCTGGAATGAGAAAACCGGTTACTTAAACGACTGCATCTTACCCGATGGTTCAGTTGACACAACCCTCAGACCGAACCAGATATTCGCCGTCTCACTTGGTTTTTCACCACTGTCACCCCAACAGCAGGCGGCAGTTGTAGATGTTGTGCAAAAAGAACTCCTCACACCTTTCGGACTGCGAACGCTAAACGTTGGGGACGACCGTTACAAAGGAACTTATACAGGCCCGCAGCAGCGGCGAGATGAGGCTTATCACCAGGGGACGGTCTGGCCGTATCTGATCGGGCCATTTGTCGAAAGCTTTTTGAAGGTCAACGATTACAGCAAAAAAAGCAGGAAACAGGCAGCCGAATTTATCCAGCCTCTGATGCAGCATCTAACCGAGCAAGGCTGCATCGGCAGTATCTCGGAGATATTTGATGGTGACGCCCCACATGAGCCAAGAGGCTGTATCGCCCAGGCCTGGAGCGTGGCCGAACTGATAAGGGCGTACGAGCTGATAAATAATTGAAATCCTTGCCGACAATCCAGAATTAGAATTGTGATTCCATCAAAGTTACATATTTCTTCATCTTCCTGACCTTGTTTTTCAGAGCGCTATACATACCCTCGGCCGTTTCCCTGATAGTCATACGCGAGTTGGTATAGGGATTATTTCTTGTGCCCTGTTCTACGGCTTCTATCCACTCTGCTGGTATAGTACCAGTCCCGGAGAAAGCACCCGCCAAGCCAGCGGCGGTAGCGCCAAGACAATCCGTATCACGCCCGAAGTTGACCGCAACAACTATAGCATCCCTGACATTTCCCTTAGTTGCATAAAACACAGCCAGGGCCTTGGTCACCGTCTCATAAATCGAAGATGCATGATAACTCTTCATCCTGGCGTTTGCATAGTAGGGGCTTTCCTTTTTAGTATATACCTCATTAAGCTCCCTCCTCATATCCAAAGGTTCCTGATACTTTTTAGCTATGTCGAGGCCATTCTGTATTTCTTTGCTGATCTGGAGTGTGGAATACTTTAGAGCGGTTTCTATAACCGAGTTCACAGTGGCATCAGGCCTCATCGCATGTACAACAGCAGCGTTATAAGCAGCACCCCAGGGATAAGAATCGCTATAGGCAGGCTGATATACCCGTCCTATCTCGTAAACGTCTCTTATCACTCCATCTATATCACAGGCGTTAATCAAAGCAATGGCGTGAAACGAACGGGCCGTGGTGTTCAAATGCGGGTGTTTCGACAACCCACCGAGTTCCCACGCGGGTACAGTGCCCGATTTTGCATGGGCCAATAGTTCTCTGTCAAATGCCTCGGTCATATATTTCATCTTATTGGGATCCAGGACCTTCATCCATGTCTTTACTAAATCCTCTGCCGTTATCCTGTCCTGCTTTTCGATGATAGCCGTACACATAAGCTTCTGCCGTTCTATTCCATCCTCAGTGCTTCCCGCAGGG
>WOR8_10006995_pt1 | contig 16104 bp, 8 predicted proteins | sample DeeMarSeWOR38_10_FD_19890 | JGI IMG/M metagenome (IMG submission 19890) | reverse complement strand
TGCTGCTTTTCCAGCAAAGCGCTCTGCTTTTGCCGCACCTTCTCGATAACGTCTGCCGGGGCTTTGCTTAAAAAGCCGTCATTTACCAGCTTCTTGGCGACCGTCGCCAGCTCCGTGCCTAGCTTTTGAATTTCTTTTTCCAGGCGGGTGGTTTCTTTGGCAAAGTCGATGATTCCCTCCAGGGAAACAATGATTCCCTCCAGGGAAACATAGATCGAAGCCCGGCTGATCACTGCTGTGGCAGATGATTTGGGCTTCGACCCGATTTCAGCCACGGACAGGGCGTCGAGCCGAGCCAGATTGATGATCAGGTCCTGGTGGGCGGTGATTATCTGCCGGGCCTGGTCATCTTCGGACTGAACCTGGGCCTGCAGAGCCAAGGACGGCGCAATATTCATCTCGCCCCGCACATTGCGAATACCGGTAATCACTTCCATCAAAAGGGCCATTTCAGTCTCTGCATCCGGATACCGGAAAGCCTCGGCGGCGTCGGCAGGATGCGCTGCCAGCATGATGGATGCAGGAGCGTAAGGGTATCGCGCAGCACCCGCCAGAGCACGGCGCGGGTTGCCTCCGCCTTTGCCTGCCCTTCCTTATCGTAAAGAGCCGGTTTGACGGCTTCCAGGTACCAGTCACAAAATTCATGCCATACAAAATTATAGATGGCGCCGGCGGCTTCATTGAAGCGGTAGCTGTCCAGGGCGGCGGTGACGTCGGCGGCAGCCTGCTGCAGGCGGGATAAAATCCATTTGTCCGGCAGGGAGATGTTTTCAACGTCGATCGTTTCGTGCCCGCGATCCAGATGCATCAGGGCAAACCGGGCGGCATTCCAGAGCTTATTGATAAAGTGCCGGTAGCCGTCGACCCGTTTTTCAGACATTTTGATATCACGGCCCTGGGCGGCAAAAGCGGCCAGGGTAAAGCGGAACGCATCCGTGCCGTAGCGTTCGATGACATCCAGCGGATCGATCACGTTGCCCTTTGACTTACTCATCTTCTTGCCGGCCTCATCGCGCACCAGGGCATGCACATATACGTCTTTAAAGGGGACATCCTTCATGAAATGGATGCCCATCATCATCATGCGGGCCACCCAGAAAAACAGGATGTCGAATCCGGTCACCAGCACCGAGGTGGGGTAAAAGGTTTTCAAAAGCGGCGTTTCTTCCGGCCAGCCCATGGTCGAAAAAGGCCACAAGGCCGAGCTGAACCAGGTGTCGAGCACATCGGTTTCCTGCACCAGGCTTTTGCTGTCGCAGGCCCGGCAGGCCTGGGGGGCCTCCATGGCCACCATCACTTCGCCGCACGCATCGCAGGTCCAGGCCGGAATCTGGTGCCCCCACCAAATCTGGCGCGACACGCACCAGTCGCGAATGTTATTCATCCAGTCATAATAGGTGTTGGTCCACATATCCGGGATGATACGGGTCTCACCGCTTTCAACCGCGGCGATCGCTTTTTCGGCCAGGGGCTTGACGCGTACAAACCATTGTTTGGACAGGTTTGGTTCGACAACCGTCTTGCACCGGTAGCAATGGCCCACGCTGTGCTGGTAGGGTTCAATCTTAATCAGCAATCCCTGGTCTTCAAGGTCCTTAACCACAGCCTTGCGGCATTCAAAGCGATCCAGCCCCTCATAGGGACCGGCTTCAGCGCTCATATCACCGTTGTCACTGATAACTTTGATGCTGGCAAGGTTGTGGCGGGCGCCGATTTCAAAATCGTTGGGATCGTGGGCCGGGGTGATTTTAAGCCCCCCGGTGCCAAATGACCTGTCCACATAGCTGTCTCTGATGATGGGAATTTCCCGGTTCATCAACGGCAGGATGACGGATTCGGCTTCAACGCCCTGGTAGCGCTCATCTTCGGGGTGCACTGCCACGGCGGTGTCGCCCAGCATGGTTTCCGGGCGGGTGGTTGCCACCACAATGCCGCCGGCGCCATCCGGGTAGGGATAGCGTATATGGTACAGGTGGCCGTCATGATCTTCATGCTCGACCTCGAGATCTGCCAGGGCCGTATGACAGCGGTGGCACCAGTTGATGATGTAATTTCCGCGATAGACAAGACCCTCTTCGTAAAGTCGGACAAATACCTTGCGCACGGCCAGGGACAGCCCCTCGTCCATGGTGAAGCGTTCCCGCTGCCAGTCACAGGAAGCCCCCAGGCGTTTGAGCTGATTGATGATGGCGCTGCCGTATTTTTCCCGCCATTGCCACACGGCTTCAATGAATTTTTCCCGACCCAGCTGATGGCGGTCGGTGCCTTCCTGGGCCAATTTTTTTTCAACAACATTCTGGGTCGCAATGCCGGCATGGTCCGTACCCGGCATCCACAGGACGTTGTCGCCCCGCAACCGCCGGTAGCGGCATAAAATGTCCTGCATCGTGTTGTTCAGGGCATGGCCCATGTGCAGAACACCGGTGACATTGGGCGGTGGAATAACTATGGAATAGCTTGCCCGGGGACTCTGGTCCCTGGCGGCGAACAGTTGTTCCTTTTCCCAGTACGCGTACCAGCGTTTTTCGACTTCGTGCGGTTCGTAACCCTTGTCAAATTGCGTGTTACCCATGTGGCTAGCGCTCCTTCATCCCCTTTTTGGCTTGTATCGCTCCATCTTCGCGTTCATTTTGGGCGAGTTTTTCTGCCGGCGAAGCCCCTCCATTTATCGCCGGGTGAAAATAAAAAAGGGGATTATAAACAAATCCCCATGAATTTACCAGCGATTTTTAGATTCTATACTAATATTTTAAAACCGGTCAAGAAGCAGTTCTCAAAGTGGTCTTAAAAACCCGGATCAGGTCCAAAGACACGGCGCGAGTTGATGAGAAAGCGGCGCATGCACGCATTTAGAAGCAGCTTGTGGGCACAGCTAAAAAATAAAGTCGTGCTGTCTCAGGCTTTGCGTGGCAACGCCGTGCGGGGGCATTAGCTGGGGTATTCCGGCCACTTCTATTCATCGTCCAGGTCAGAGCCGCCGCCACCGAGCAGCGCCCCTTTCAGCCGGTCGATCTCTTTGGAAACCGCCTTTTCAATAACATCGTAGATGATGGTTTCGATGTTTCCGCCCAATTTTTCTTTGATGACATTTTCGACGATGGCATCAATTTGATCGGGCGTCAGCGACACAGTTTCAGCCGGCTCCTCATCTGCCGGCTGATCTGCATCCGCCGCTTTTTCCTCAGCCGGCGGCTCTGGGACAAGCGAGGCCACTTCCGGTTCCGATGGCAGTGAGGCCACTGCCGGCTCGGCGTCCAGATCATCCGCTAAAAAAGTGTCGAGCCGATCGACCTGTTCGGATATCTCGCTGGAATCGAGGCTAAAGTCAAATTCCTCGTCCTCGTCGGCCGCCGATGCGGTTGCCATTGCCATATCGGTGCTTAAGGCCGGCGTTTCCGCGACCGGCTCCACCTCACCGTTCTCAAAAACAGGCTCATCCGCCAGGGTTTCACTGAAAAAGCTGTCAATTTCATCCTCTTCGGTCTGGACTTCAGAACTACCGAATTCTATGACTTCCTCATCCCCGGTCGTATCTTCCTCTTCGACTTCGATCAGTTCGAGGAAATCATCTTCATCCTCATCCGATACATCCAAAACGCCCGCATGGGCCAATTTCCGCTCGTCTTCCTCGGGAAAATGCTCATCGAATTCCGTAATCTCGATGATGTCGTCATCATCGGCGACCGCGATGTCCTCCAGGTCCTCGAGGGCCATGGTTTCCATTTCGGACGGCAGGTCGCCGATGTCTGCAATCTCAGCCCCTTCATCCTCGTCTTCAAATTCCAGATTAATATCGTCGTCGATATCATCCAAATCGTCGGCCTCTGCCAGTTTCCGGAGTTCTTCGGCCGTTGCGGCGGTCAGAATCTCATCCGTCGCCCCTGCATCCGTTTCAGCCGGGCTGTCATGGTCTTCGATGAATTCAAAACCAGGTTCCGTGGCCGGATCGAACCGGGCGGTAACCTCGTCCGGTGCCAGGGATTTTTCAACCGCGCGTGAAATTATATCATCGCTGTCGTCAGTGGTATCATCATCGGCATCGACGAGTCCGTTCTCCTCCATATCGTCGTCAAAATCAAATTCTATCTCGTCGGTCAGGTCCGGCAGGTCGCCGGCCGACTCGAATTGCAGGGTTTCATCATCGTCGAGCGCCATAAGTTCCGGGGCGTCCTGCGCTTCGGCGTCCATGTCGATGATATCATCGTCTTCATCGATACCAAAATCGAGATCTGCCAGCGGGTCAACGGTATCCTCATCATCCCCGCTGCCGATCGGTTCTTCGTCGGTCATGGTGATGGTGTCGAGCTCTTCCAGCGTGTTTCCGCTGCGGCTGCGGCTGATACCGCCGCAGGTTCATCGTCGGCGTCGCTAAAATTGATCACGTCATCGTCTTCTGCCATATCCGCATCGGCATCCTCCGCCAGCCTGATTCTGTCTTCAGCGCGCTGCGGTTCATCATCGTCGGCGCCCAGCGACGCTTCGATTGCCGAGGCAATGATGTCGTCTTCTCCCAAGCTGGTGTCGTCATCCGCAAACGCTTCATCCAGATCGAGAACCGTCCCCTCTGCTTCGGATTCCGGGACCCCCGACAGGTCGAAGGTGTCATCTCCATCATCATCGGGCTCAGGCCCTGATTCATCAGCTTCTGGCGGTTTGTCCGCCGGACTTACCTGATCAGCCGTACCGGAACCCTGGAGATCCATAGGTTTGTCATCTTTTTTAGGCTTTACGATGACCTCTTCGGTGAGTTCGATGATGTCGTCATTATCATCCAAATCCACCGGGCTATTTCCCTGATGGGGATCTTTTGCCTCGCTCATGTGTTTCACCATGGGGGAAAAAATGTGCTTTGTGTAGTGGCGAAATGATTTTCAAATGATTAGTATCTTTAGAAAAATTATCATATGGCACCCCTAGTGTCAAGGGATTTGAACCGGATATCAAGAACGCGAAAATGGGTTTCGAAACAATATCTGACCATACAGTGAAAAATCATTTGCAGGATATTCTATTCGGATATAAAAAAAGCTATGCGCTATTTTTTCATCGATCCGTCTCGGGTGGCCGATCCGGTGGTTTCGATCATCGGGTCGGAGGCCCACCACATAAAGAACGTGCTGCGCCTCAAACCGGGTGATGGCCTGAAGCTGTTTGACGGCACCGGTTTTGAGTACGAAGCTGACATTATCAGCGTGACGGCCAAAGCGGTGGCCGTCGCAATCAAGGGCAAGGCCAAGGCAGCCGTTCCTTCGGGTGCTCACATCATCGTGGCCCAGGCCTTTTTAAAAGAAAAAAAGATGGACGATCTGGTGCGCAAGCTCTGCGAGCTGGGCATGGCCCAGTGGGTCCCCTTTTTTTCCAGCCGCTCCATCGCCAGGCCGGACGCCAAGCGGCTGGCCGGAAGAGTCCAGCGGTGGCAGCGCATCGCCACCGAGGCCGTCAAGCAGTGCCGGCGCATCGATACCCCTCTGATCGCAAATGCCCATTCTTTTGAAGAGATGCTGGTGTTTAGCAACAGCTGCGATCTGAAAATTGTTTTCTGGGAAAATGAATCCAGTCCACTCGACCCCAACCTTGCAGCGCCAGATAAGCCCCCTGAAAAAATCCTGCTGATGCTGGGGCCTGAAGGCGGCTTCACCGAGCAGGAGATCCATCAGCTCCGGGAAAACGGCTTTCTTACCGCCGGACTGGGTCCGCGCACATTGCGGGCCGAAACCGCCACCATCGCGGCCGTTACCCTGGTTCAATACCTGTTCGGGGACATGGGAAAAATATCTTGACAAAGGCCCGGGCTTGGAATAGTAAAAGTGGTTCGAAAACCTATACCAGGTGTCGAATGCCGAGGTAGCTCAGTCGGTAGAGCAGGGGACTGAAAATCCCCGTGTCGGCAGTTCGATTCTGTCCCTCGGCACCATAATAATAAGCTCCAGGGTTTTGCTCTGGAGCTTATTGTGTTTGGGAGAGTTAGTATGATTTGCTTTTAGAACCCCTGCACAAATTCATAACCAAATAGTCAACCTGTCCTTAATCACGAAATAAGTCAACTTAGTCAACAGCGCCCCCTATTTTCTCCTCAATTCTGCTCAAAGCCCGGCACCGCATGCACATGTTCTGCAGCACTCATTCAGGAAATCTTTTGCTGAATAGCTTCCTGATTTTTTAAATTTTCGCGGCCGGCACCAGAGGTTCATAGATATCGAGTTGCAGATGATCACGGGCCTGGGCAGGTATATGTGTCATTAAATTATTGTAGAGAACATGATCTACTGAAATATCTGCAATCGCCGGCGTGCCCATCAGTCGCATCACCATGCTCAATTCATCCTTGAAAAGGGAGCACAATTTTTCAACGCCGGGCTGGCCGTAAGATGCGAGGCTATAGAGAACCGGCCGCCCGATGCCAACTGCCGTTGCGCCCAGGGCCAGGGCCTTGAAAATGTCACTTCCGCGGCGAATGCCGCCATCCACGTACACCTCAAAACCGGATCTCCAGTTCGAGTCATGATTAACAAGCGCATCAATTGCTTCCGGCAAAATTTCTATTCCGGACCGGGCCGTATCCAATTGCCGACCTCCGTGGTTGGATAAAACAACACCGGCACACCCCATTTGATATGCCATGACTGTGTCCAGTCCGCACCCAACACCTTTTAGGATGATAGGCAATTTTGTGATGCTTTTGAGCCATGTGATATCGTCCCAGCATAAGCTCGGATCGATAAATTCACTGATAGCCCGGGCAACACCCTCACTGCGGTTAACCTCATCACCTTTTTGAACATCGGCGTTTTTGGTGAATTTATTGCGCATATCCTTTTCACGACGTCCTAATTGCGGCGCGTCAACCGTAACAAACAGGGCTTTGGCACCACCGGACTCTAGTCGCTGGACATATTCTTCAGTGCGTTCCCTTTTCGCATTCACATACAATTGAGCAAATTGCACCTGGTGCGGTTTCCGTGCCTCAAGCATCTCATCCAAGGTGTAAGAGGATAGCGTGGGCAGCATGTAGATTACCCCGGTGTTGGCTGCAGCGCGCGAAATAGCCAATTCACCGTCATCATCTGCCAACTTGCCGAGTGCGGTTGCACTGAAATACAGGGGGATAGAGGATCTCACACCAAGTATGGAAGTCGTCATATCAATGTCTTTTACATTGACAAGGATGCGCGGCTTGAACCAGATGCGCTGGAAGGCAGTATGGTTTTCGCGCAGTGTGATCTCATCATCGGCACCGGATGAGTAATACCCCCACCCTTCCTCCGTCATCGTGCGGGCCGCAACGCTCTCAAAGTCAAAAAAATTCAACATGGCGTCAATCGGAGGCTTTTCCCAGGGTTGCACCTGCTGACCCGTGGTCGCAGCCGATGCAGTTGCCTGCTGCAATCCTCTGGAGGGAGCTTTTTCCTCGGCGGCAACGACATGCTTTTCAGGGTCAATTGTAGTTTCATCAAGAGTTCCCAGACACACTTCAGGTGAAAGGAGTTTTTGGACAATATCCTTCGGGTGTACTGCATTGAACAGGTTGGACACGTCTTTTCCCGCATTTTCAGTTATTATTTTTGCTCCTCCGGGGTGGCCTTTCTGAAAGATTGATAAATCATAGACCTTGCCGTTTATTACAACCCAACAATCTTCAGGTGTATTGTGCAGTTCAACTTCCTGCATTGCAATCTTTCGCATCGTAGAAACCCTCAGTCGGTTTAAGGATATAGGATAAAAAGGAAAAGAATTCGCTTTTTGAAAGCGAATCAAGCAAAAAATCAAAGTTGACAGGGTTGTGTGATTTCTGGGGATGGGTAACAACATATTGGGCCGCTGCCGTTGCGTCACCAAGCCCCAACCGGCGCCATCCAATAAGGACCCATATATAGAATGAAGATTGAAATGTCAACTTTGCAATTGGCTATAATCGGCCGGAAATAGTGGATTTCTGATATATGAAGCCTGTCTCTCCGCTAAAGATTTTTAGAAGTAAAAGAAATTGGTGTCAGAACTACGGAGTTGGGGTTGGACCACGCTGAACCCATGATAATTAGTGATCTATGCTAAAAATTGCGCCCTTTTATGGGTTTAAAGCGACTATTTTGATGCCCAAAAGGGCGGTTTAACAAAAATATATCATTATTTTTACCGAAACTGGACTGTGCCCAAGTTGTGCCCGTCAAGGTCAAATGTTTCCAAACAGTTCCAAACGAAACCAAAAGTTAGTTGAAAAATCGGAATAGAATCAACTGCTTGTAATCACATGATTTTTGATTTTAAAGATTCCTGCACTTCGAATCCGTAGGCCGCAGGTTCGAATCCTGTCCCCGTGACGGACCCAGTTCGTGGAGTAGGCCAAATAATTCTGAACAGTATATCGACATCAATGGTGATGGCATGCCAGATAGACGAAAATATTAATTTAATATCCACGGCCAATATTTAATATTTAAGATGTGACCCTTTTCTTTTCCGAAGACTGTGTTCATTTGGGTCTGATTGAACCAACAGAGCAAATTTTAATTCAGCGTTTCATTGCCGAACTTTCCAGGCAGGATAGGAGGGCGCGGTACAGACACCTCCAACTGATTTTCAATATCAGTCCCTCCAAAAACCCTAAGATATTACTTTGATATCCAACCCGAATTTGCGCATAAATATTTTCAATCGATCTGAGCTCTTCAGAAACACTGAGTTAATAATGGCATCCGGCGGCGAATATAATTATCGGATAGGAGGGAGTTGTAACGCGGCTTCAGGACCATAAATAGATCCGGTTTTGGATTCAGACCTGCGATCTTCTATGTTCCAAATTTTTGGTTTCGAAAAGTAAAATCGAATTGAATTAGTTGCGTTTCCTTAATCGTCTATTAATTTCGAACTAATGCTCACTTACAATTGACCCATTCAAGCAAATTTCCATTAAAATTTACCGTACAAAGCACTGCATATGATATGGTATCAGTTCCACGCTTGATGCTGACATTTGTTCCTGCCAAAGAGGATGAGACAGTTTTTTCAACAAAGCCATCATTGAGGTTTTTTTTCGTTCTAAGTTTTGTTGCCCTCTCATTAGTTACCGACGAATCAAAGGAGGAAAACTCAATTTCACCTTTGCGCATTTTCACCGCGATAACGTCCTCCGGAGCATTGGTATTCAAACATTTTTGGTATTCCTCTTTTAGGGTATCCACAATTTTGAAAGTCCTTTCCGTGATAATTCCAAGCTCATATGTCGAATAATTTCTTTTTCTTTCGCAACTGATTATTGCAATATTACCTGATTCCAATTTTAAAGGTGACCAATTGTTTTTGATAAATTCATCCTCTGACGTAACCTCGGGTTTATATGATTTAATTTTTGAAAGGGTTGACTCCCAATCTGATTGAGCAATATATCTATTTTCCGTATAAGCCAATACGCGTGTTGATGATTTAAGTAAATCAGCTGTAGTTGAAAAAATTTCCCCTAAAACTTCTGGGGCTAATCCTTTCATCTTTTTAATTGCAGTAGGAGCCACCCATGTTGATGGGGCTAATTTTGAAACTTTGACAATGTCAAACCATATCATTTTTCCAGTAGGATCGATAAGCGCCCATTTGATTGCTACGGACATTTTCATTTTTTTATACCCGTCATATTCCCATACCCTGCTTAATGGCACTTGAGGGATCAGAACAACATCGATGTCCGGTAAAAAATCTTTGTCATCGGAGACCTTTATCTCCGAAAACACATTCTCGGCCATTCGTTTTATACCGTTGACTACAGTATCGGTAATTGTGATACTCACGCCGGCTCTAATGTTTTCAAAAGAGCTTGTCACCAGGGAATCCTTTATAACAAGCTGTGCTTTTAAATCGATCTTTGAGGTTGAAAGAAAATATTGGTCAGGAACGTTTTGCTCCAATATTAACTTCGGCGGTGAGCAACCAGATAAAATTATTTGCAAAATAAATAGAGCAGAAATTATGATAATACCGCCTTTCTTTTTAAATACCATTTTTTCCTCCAATCCTAAATTGTATCCATCGATGTGACTTAGACATACATTATTGTAAAAATCTCACGATATGTGTTTGTGCCTTCCCGCGCCGCCAACTCTCAAATTCAGCGCTATAATAATCTCTCCGGAATTACCGGTCATATTCTCCTTATAAGAATTTATTGATTTTTTAACTCGCTATAGACAATTATTATGTAAATGTCAAAAAAGGATCCACTGAGTGAAAAACTGTGTAATTTAGGGACGTCCATAAAATTATAACTTTCTGATTTTAAAATTACTATTTTATCTGTAGATTACCTATAATCGATCTGTGCCTAAAGCGTGCCCGCCATATCTCATTTTTCCTAAAATAACCTAATAGTTCCCAAGTTTCTGGGCACAAAAAAAGCCAATGATACAAGCTAATAAACTGAAATTATTGGCTTTCTAATTTGGCTCAATTTGGCTCAATTTGGCCTGAAAATCCCCGTGTTGCGCCTCAGGCGCATTCGATTCTGTCCCTCGGCGCCATACAAAAAGCTCCAGAGAAAATCCTCTGGAGCTTTTTGTATTTGTGAAGATTCTGGAGGCTGTTTCTTAAACTGGCAATTTCAGCATTAGAATTGAGCATTTAAGGAACAATTCAGGCCAGAATTTTAAACTTATTTTCAAAATATCAATAAGCTGCTCTTGTCCGATCCCTGTTCACCTGGACCAGACCACATTCCACTAAAGATTTATTGATATTGAAATAATTATATTTGACCCAACATAATATAATTTATATAAATGCGTTACAGTGATGTTGATTCTCTCTCACCCTTCGACCTGAGGCGACTTCTCATTTCCTGAAGCGGAATACATCTCATTTCTCGATTCTCATGTTGTGTTGCGTGGATAATTTTATCCTTTGACTTACAACGCAGTTTCTAAGTCAAAATAATTTTAAAAAAAAAGTTTTTTACTAAGAAAGCCATTAATAGGGATGAAATCATGAAATTTATCCCTTAGGAGGAGATGCATGATGAATATTAATAGACAGTTTATTATGAAAAGGTCTAAGAGAGGCATTCCAAATTTAGTTTCCATAGTTTCAGTGTGCTGCATCATCATCTTCACCCTGACCGTATTAACATATATACCATCAGCGGCGAGCACAACTGTTGCAGATCCCAAAGTAAAATTACTTGAAAAAATGCGTACTAAAGACCCTATAGTCAGTAGTGCTGCAAACCAGGTAAGAAAAATCTTACCGTCCGTGGCTTCAAACCATGTTGAAAAAAGTGTAGAATTTTATATACTTGATTACACTGAAAATTGTGAAACTCTGCCCTACAAGAACCTCTGCACAAATAATTGCAAGGCATTAATACGTGGTTTTGAGACACCCATAATAATTTGTAATGCCGATTTATTCTACGAAATCGAGGCTGCTATTAGGTCATTTTTGATATCTCAACAGCAGATACCAAATGATGAAAAGCTATTTAAATTAGTCCCAGAAATTCAATCAGATACAAAAGGGTATCTAACCAGGATTAGAAAATTATATGGAAATTTTAGGAGTACCAGTAGCCTGGATAACCAGGTTGTAGCGCAAATGAAAGTCGTTATGCTGTTTCTGATTGGTCATGAAATAGGACATATCAAAGATGCAGGCGAAGGTCGTAGCTTTATAAACAGATTAAATCCGGATGCACCATTAGAAAAGCGGGTTGCGAACGCAGTCGTTCGAATGTGTCGTCATGTAGAAGAATTTGATGAACTTGGATATGATCTGCCAGGCTGGAAAGACGCCGCAGATTTAAAAAGTAGAGTGAGAAAGGCCGAACTGCAACTGCGAGAAAAAGAAGAATTGATGGTTTATTACGAAAACACTTCCCAGTGGTACCAAGACGAAGTATCAGCTGATAAAATTGCTGCCGCTATAATTTTGCACTACTTAAATGGTTTAAAAAAAATTGATGCTCTTGAAGCGGAACACTTTTTCATAAGCAACCTCTTTTTTATGTCGGTTTATTATTTATATAAAGATATCTACAATTTTTCAATTAAAGCATGTGGCAAACCTATGGAAAATAGCTCTGAGCTAATGATTTGTATGATGAAAAGTCGAGATCAGTATATTAAAGCAGCATCTCTTTTTGGGGATGTACATATGTTTTTCCTTCTGCGTAGTATTTTAGCAATTGAAAAAATACTTGAACAAAGGACAGACTTTTTTAGAACCGATAAATGTGAAAATACTATATGGATTTCTAAAGAAGAATTCGAAAAATTGGATAAAAATGAGCAAATGACCACCTTCTGGTATTATAGCAATCTTCAAAAATATGTTTTATTATCAATCATAATGGATACACCTATTAAATTTGCCTATGTTGGTTGTTCGACAGGTTGGTTTAAGGAAATAGACAAACAAAGAGGCACTCCCCAATTGCTGTTTTTAACTTTTGAAACAATAGATCAGGCTATCCAACGCTTATTAAAATTTCGCTGATAATCAAGAGGTCTAACTATGAAAAAAGCGCATAAAATCGGTATTCAGATCGGGATTATTTTAGCTGTTATACTTTCTTCCTGGGCCATCATTCGTTTTTCCGGATTAAAAAATAATGAGCTTAAAAAGCCGGCACAAATACTTGAATCTGGCTGGCAATTTTATTCAAAGCCTACGACCTTGGAGCCACCTGGCACTGTATTTAGGATTGACCAGAGCGGCAGAAAGTACATCGTCGGTGAATTAGAATTGATCCCAATCGAAGGTAAAGAAGTTATCGGGACGACAGAGCAAGTAATTGAAGCTGAGATAAGCGTTGTTGCAAAAATACTTGGAAAGACAAATCCTGATCTAAAAAGTACGGGCAGAAAAATTGAAAAATTGCGATTCGAAATGATTGGGGCTGTAAGAGAAATAACTACGGATAATGTAATCGACGATGTTCTCAATAATTTTAAGAAAAAGGTCAGGTATCGCAAAGACGACCGGTATTTCGTTATAAGAGAGGCCAGATCAGCAAAGGAACTAACTTATACTCTAACTGAGAACGTTGTGCATGAGCTGGGAGGCGAGGGTTCCTTTAAAGAAATAGCTGACGTAAAGGGCAATTTTTTCCACAAGGAGGGAGATGCTTATATACTTGAGCAAAAATTTTCCACGCCAATGCGGGTGATGTTTCTTCCGGAAGAGATATTAATGGTTGGACTTTCTTTATCTGGAGAAACCCCTGAATTTGAAACCGTTCCTGTTAAAGAAGTTCTGATCTGGACGGAAAACTAATTTGATCCTTTTACTTGATTTGAAGTATTTTTATAGAGCACTGTATGCTTTCTACTCAGAAGTCAAACCATCATAGAATTATACTTTTTTATTAATTCAAACCCCCTTTCTATTTGTACGTAGAAAGAATGTCTGTAAGTTTATTTACAATATCATCAGCCCAGGGAAGATCAGCATCGCTTCCACGTTCTCTTAGTATTTGGCGCCCTTTTAGAGCGCATGAAAGACCTTCCTCCCAAAGTGGATCTTTCGGAAGTTCTCTGTACACCTTCGACTTGGTCAATTCGGCCAAATACAACCAGTAAATGGAATCGGCCTTCAGCACAAGTGCGCGTCCCGACCAAATGCCTTCGAGGTAAGGAATAGCTGCATCAAGGTCAAGGATTACGTTTTGAAAAGCCAGAGCGTCTATTTTAGCACCAGGCATTCGAGCTTTTTCACTAGCTGTCTGATGGGTTCGAACAGCTCGAAAGAACTTCTCTTTTGCATATGAGCTTTTATCCGAGGCATAGCTCACCGAAATAAAATAGTTACGCGATAGCTTATCGGTTTGTGCCGGCAAATGTTTTAACAAGCTGATAGCAAAATCTGATTTTTTTTTGGTGATATGCATGGCTTTATGCATAGAGGCATTAAAATCTTTGTAAATAAGCACTTTTTTGAGATGCCGATCTGAGTTAAAATGAGAAGAGACTTCAATTCCTGAGCTTACCACAAGCAGCATAATAAAAATTTGAGAAATTTTTTTTTTCACTTTCATTACTCCTTTTGCGAAATGTTATATATGCTAATATTCACCTTAATTTTAAGTGAAAAATTTACGCTGATCTATCAACATAAGTAAAAAAAAATAAACAAATAAAAATTGTTTGAATTGGCGGTGCTCATCTCACCCAATTAGAAAGTTTTTTTCTGTGATAGTGGTTTTATTGTGTAAGTAAAAAAACAGCGTTTTGAAATCAAAATTACGGTGTTTCGCAGGAAGTCGAAGTGAAAAGTGTTATCAGGTCAGGCTATGGTAATGAAAAGGTGCGACAGATCAGTCGTAGCAAAAAGCCAACATTATTTAGCGATGATATACCTCAAAGGCTAAGCGTGGGTCAAATAAAATTGAAAAATCTATTTCAATATTTGCTGAGGGTGCAATTGGCTGCAATTCCAGGGTTCATATCGTAATATTTGAATATCGACCCATTAAAAATATTGTAACAAAATCTCAATAAATTTGGATTGAAGATAGATTTAACACTACAGGTTAATAAAAGGCGTTTTTTTATGATATTTGGGCACCTAAAATCAAATTTTAGGTGCCCTAAAATCCTACAGTGGAGTTTTGGATTACCGGTAACAGGATGGTGCCTAAAGCGTGCCCGCCATATCTCATTTTTCCTAAAAAGACCTAACATTTCCCAACTTTCTGGGCACAAAAAAAGCCAATGATATCGAATAATAAACTGAAATCATTGGTTTTTTAATTTGGCCTTATTTGGTCTGAAAATCCCCGTGTCGGCAGTTCGATTCTGTCCCTCGGCACCATGAAAATAAAGGGTTTACAAAGGTTAAGCTTGTAAACCCTTTATTATTAGTAAATAACAGTACTATTGCGTATAAATATAAGTTATTCAATATTTTAAAGAGATAATATCGAATGCCTTTTGACGGGTGACGTAGATACGGGAAAGGCTATTTTGAGGGATTTCATAAACGCGACCATCGGTTTTGAAAGCCTCGGCAGCGCCCAAGAGCCTTATGCGCATGTTCAGTCCCAAAGGCAATCCTCAAGCCCGCAATATTTTTGAAATTATTGCGCATCTTCAAAAGCAGGAGGGCATTAATTTCGAAGTGCAGACGAAGCGCTAAGAAGGGTATTGAGACGCGGCTTATGAGGGTAGGGCTGATTTATCTAAAAAATGTGTGAAAATGGGCCTCAGCTGTGTGAGAATCCGTGTGTGAAAAACTTTCCAAAATCTGCTAAAATCGGAAAAAATCAAAAAAGATATGGAAAATTATATTAAACAAATTCAGTCGCTTGTAATAATTTTAGGAGGTTAGGAAGCCCGGAGGCTGTTACTGAAAATCCCCGTGTCGGCAGTTCGATTCTGTCCCTCGGCACCATAAAATCAAGCACTTTCGGAATTTTCCGTAGGTGCTTTTTTTGTTTGAATGGGCACAAAATGGGCACAACTAACATTGGTTGTAAATTTAAGTCAAAGATATCACAATGAATGTCGTTGAAGACAGGGGGATTTTTACTCCCCATGCCCATGAATAACGCAGCGTTTGAATTTGTCTGGTGAGTAATGAGTAGCCTCGATCATTTCACTAAAAATTTACGATTGTGATGGAAAGTGAAAATAACTAAAAAGAGACAGTTGAATAAGTGTTCTTTTGGAAGGATTTAAAATTATCAAATCTGTTTATAATCTGAATTTATACACTCACTTTTTTTTGAAGTAGCTTTGAAAAATCGTAAGTTCCAAGCCCCCGCTTCTCGGCCAATTTGATATGCCCGATATTCTGCGGTTTTTTGCCAAAAAGCAAAGCCGCTTTGCCATCCGCAGCGACCGGATCATCGCTTAAAATAAGCGTATTTTTTGTTGCGACATCAGATATGCTTCCACCGGAGGGTCCATTTCTTGTCATGATTCGAGTGGCATCTATCAGTGTTATTGTAGGTTTAAAAAACTGGGCCAGATCAACAATATTTGGATGTATTTCTCTGTGGAGCGAGCCTCGCCTTCCGCCAATCGCACCGAACCAATTCTTCATGCCGAGTGTCAGGGAACTCAGGATGTGATCCTTGGCAACCGGCAGGTTGATGAGCTTGTCCGCCTCAACGATGGGCAAATA
>WOR8_10003160_pt1 | contig 16105 bp, 17 predicted proteins | sample DeeMarSeWOR38_10_FD_19890 | JGI IMG/M metagenome (IMG submission 19890) | reverse complement strand
TCCATTTCAAACAAATCGGCAACGCGTCCAAGGATTTTATCAAACTCATACCCCATACAATAATTGCTATAAAGTTATATTTTCATGGATGTTCCCTTATTTTTCTGCCTTTTTGTATTGCCGATACAACCCGCGAAATTGATGGTAAGTTAATCCTAAAAGTTTTGCCGCTTTGCGTTGATTGAATTGAGCCTCCCTTAAGGCGCTTTCGAGCATTCGAACCTTCAGATCCCACACCGCCTCCTTAAGCGGTTGATGCATCAGTTTGCTGAGATCCTCCGGATTTTGCTCGGATTTCACACCGTGCTTTTGGGATTGGATGGTGGGTTCTTCAAAAGGTGAATGAAACGGATCAAAAATAATGTTCGATACCAACAGAGAGTCCGACCGATAGACCGCCCGCTCGACCGCATTTTTCAATTCCCGCACATTTCCCGGCCAGTGGTAGCTCTCTAGAGCTTCGATGGCCTCCGGACTAAATTGGGGAATTTCTTCCCAACCCAATTCCACTGCCATACGTCCGGCAAAGTGATTGGCCAACAACAGGATATCTTCTTTGCGATCTCTTAAAGGCGGCAAAAAAAGCACTTCAAAGGAGAGACGATCCAATAAATCCCGTTTGAATAAATTATCTGCTGTCAACGCCTGCAGATCCGCATTGGTTGCCGCAATGATGCGTACGTCTACCTCAACGCTTTCTGAACCACCTACCCGTTCAAAAGTGTTGTATTCCACCACCCGTAAAATTTTTTCCTGGACCTCCATCGGTATGCTGCCGATTTCATCCAAAAAGAGCGTCCCGCCGTCTGCAGCTTCAAATCGGCCTAAGCGCCGCTGCTCGGCACCGGTAAATGCACCTTTTTCATAACCGAATAGCTCGGACTCAATCAGCGATGAGGCAAGCGCAGAGCAATTAAGCGCCACAAACGACCCCTGCCATCGGTGAGACAGATAATGCAGGCGCGATGCAGCCAGTTCTTTGCCCGTGCCCCGTTCGCCCAATATGAGAACGGGTCGATTGATGGGTGCCACCCGGGAGAGACGCTCCTGAAAATCCAGGAATATCTCGGACTGACCCAATGCTTCTGAGGCCCCCACGGCTGTTTTACCATTGAATCGATTTTGTAAACGACGACGCAAATGTTCCATAGCAATAATAACCGATTATTATTTTATTTTACCAATATGTAGCATTTATTACCATACAACAAAACCCCCGTCAATAATTATTTTATATATGATTTCAAGCACTTAAATTAAACCTGAAGATTGGCACATCTCATGCTATTGAAGTAGACAAGCCTGAACGCTGACAAATTGGAGGTATGAAAATGGGCATTTTTACACGATTCCGAGATATCATTAGTTCCAACATCAACGCCATGCTCGACAGAGCCGAAGATCCTGAAAAATTGATTAAATTGATGATCCGGGAAATGGAAGATACGCTGGTTGAAATCAAAGCGGCCTGCGCGGGAGCGATGGCCAGCAGCAAAAAAGTTCAACGCCAATTGGAAGCCTTGGATAATCGCGGCCGATACTGGGAAGAAAAAGCCGAGATGGCGGTGAAAAAAGGCCGGGATGATCTCGCCCGTGAGGCGCTGGTTGAAAAACGTCGTTTTACCCGCAGAATGGAAAATCTGGAAAGCGAGTCGGCCGAACACGCAGCCCTCATTGAGCAGTATCAAGAGGATATCCGTCAGCTTGAAGAAAAACTAAAATCGGCGCGCGATAAGCAGCGCATGCTGGTGCAGCGCCATATTCATGCCGCACGAAAACGGCAAGCCCAGGAAGAAATCCGTCGCATCGACGGCTCCGAGGCAATCATGAAATTTGACGAATTGGAAAACCGCATCGAACGCATGGAGGCCGAAGCGGATCTGGTCAATTTCGCTAAAAAATCCTCGTTGGAAGAAGAACTGGATAGACTGTCGGTTGACGAAGAGATTGAAAAAGAGCTACAGGCGTTGAAGTCACCGGTTTCACAAAAAGATGAGAGGCCATCGGAATAAGACCTAATTACTGGTTAAATTATTAATTTCTGTTGCTATAATCTTAATGCTTAGATACTTTGCCCCAATTGGAATGGCCGACTTCGATTTAGTAGCCAATGGCTACGACGGCTGAATTGGAAAACTGGAATAATGAAATACAGGATGAATGTTAACGATGAAAGAAGTCATCATAGTTGCCATTGTTTTCGGAAGCATTGTGATTGCGCTTGCCATCATTCCCGGCACCATTCTGTTGGTCATCAAACTTTTTAAAGGCGGTTTTTCTCGTACAGACCAAAAACAGCAGGCCGAAGAAGCCGAAACGATTCAAAAAATATATCAAGGGCTCTCCCGCATGGAAGAGCGGGTAGAGGCGTTGGAAACTATCCTTCTGGATCGCGATAGGGAGGAACGCAAAGAATGAGACGATTGCATAGAAACTCTCGCACAGGATTATATCGCTCTCGCAACGGTGTTATTTTAGGCGTATGCAGAGGTATAGCTGAATATTTTGATTTCTCTGTTTTCTGGGCCAGGACTATTGCACTGATTCTGCTGTTTGTTACAGGCATCTGGCCGTTGGTCGGATTATATATCCTTGCAGCCTTGTTGATGAAACCCGAACCGGTTGTCCCCATTGAGACAGAAGCAGAAAGGGAATTTTACGACAGCTATACCCACTCACGGCATGGAGCAGCTCAGCGACTAAAGCGGCGATATGAAAATCTGGAGCGTCGCATCCGGCGCATGGAGCATATCGTTACGACGCCGGAGTTTGACTGGGAGAAACGTTTCAACAGGTAGCAAAAAAGTGATCTAAAGTTTAAATCACTTAAGTTCACTTCTATTTAGCCAGTGCTTAGCTTCGAGACCATTTCGGTTGAGGTCATCACCTGCAACAGCGGATAAAGCGGGTTTTCTCGGAAGCAATCGAGAGTTTGTTCATGGATGCTTTGCGGGAAAGCTGCCGAGCAGTCTTGCAGTAAGACAGCTTTAAAATCATGGCAGATCGCGTCCATCACGGTGGTTAACACACAAAATTGGGTTGAAATCCCGCCCACTGCACATAAAGTAACTCCCCTCTTATGCAACCAATCTTCAAGCCCCGTTTTGAAAAAAGCTGAAAACCGTGGTTTGGGCAGCCAAAGATCTTCATCACGTTTATCCAATTCGTCGATTACCTCGGCACCCTGGGTGCCGGTCAGCGAATGAGGGTGCATGCGGCCTCTGAATATAAAATCCTCCCGCTGAAACGCATCCGTGGAAAACACCACCGGCCATCCTTGCTGTCGAAACTTGCTGATGAGCAGATTAAGAGGATCTATTATCTTTTTGGCAAAAGGTGTAATAGGAAGTTTTCGGCTTTCATCGAAATTGTCTTTGACCATGTCAATAATCAACAACGCCGGTTTTTCTTTGATTTTATTTTCCATAATGCATCCTTACATCAGATGGGTGGAATTTTTCAAAACATTGGTAACATAGAGGTCGTAAAATTAAAAGCCAGATTGGCGATGCCAATCTGGCTTTTGACCGGGTAGCTTTGCCCACTTCCCAGGTTCAAAGGGGTAACTTATTCGTTTCTGATAAAATCTAAAACTTCCTAAATTTGCTCGAGCACATGCATGGGGACATCAAATGTCTCAGCTACTGAATAATTGTTGGCAGATGACACCGAGTCCGACAGCGCGCTTTGGATTTGTTCCAGAATTTCACAGTCGTCCATACAACCGGGAAATTTATTCCTCGTTGCGCACTCTTTGCAAGGACTTTTTACAAGATACCCAACATTAAAATCAAAATTATGATTATCCGTGTTTTTTTTCAGCATTTTGTCCACCATATTTTCTTATTTTTTATTCTCTTAATCGATTCACTTTCCATCGCTCTCATGTTTATCGGCAACTTCGCCGTACAACATGAGCATTTTCTTTCCAACAATTTGACTATATAGCTATACAACTATCATGCCAAAGCTGATGATTTTATATATCTCTTATAATTTCAAATAGATATAACTATCCAAACAAATTTTGATCTGCGGCTTATGACAATTGTCGTCAGTAAATGTGTCAAAATTTTGTCATTTGGGGAATTATTGTTGAATTAAGAAATGTTAGAAACTATACTTCGAGAAGGTTTTCTTTCTTCCGGAGGTTAAAATGAACGATATGAATTTAAAGAGTGAGATTTCATCACGGTATAAACCTTTTCTTGATGAAATTTTGGGCGGTTACAAAGATAAAATTCATTCCATCCATATCACCGGCAGTGCATTAACTGAGGATTTTAATCCCAAGACTTCGGATATCAATTCTATATTCGTTTTGAACAAAATGGATTTAAACTTTCTCGAACTGCTTGCTCCCTTAGGAAAGAAATACGGCAAAAAAAAGATTGCCGCTCCGCTAATCATGACTCCGGACTACATTACGAAATCCTTGGATGTCTTCCCCCTTGAGTTTTTAAACATCAGACTTCTTCACCACACCATGATGGGCGAGGATATTTTTCAAAATCTTGAAATAGATCGATCCGATCTGCGGCACCAATGTGAGCGGGAGATAAAAGTTAAGCTTATTGCTCTGCGTCAGGGATATATCGCCGCTGCCGGGGACCGAAAAATACTCACCGAAGGATTTGTAGACTCCTTTTCCGGCTATATTCCCCTGCTCAGAGGAATAATAGTTCTGCTTGGCAAAGAGCCTCCGTTAAAAAATTCCGAAGTGCTAACCGTCCTTGAGGAGATCTCCGATGTGAAAACCGATGTATTTCAAACGGTTCTAAAACTAAAACGAGAACAAACAAAACTCTCCATTGAGCAATTGAACACGATCTTCGAAGACTATTATGATGCCATCGAAAAACTGGGGGAGATGACCGATGCCATCGAAGCGTAAACTGAAATATCTCATATTCACCCTGGTTTTCTTCTTCTCTTTATTACCTCCGAGTTATTCTACTGAAGTTCCGGAACAACCCGGAAATTATGTGGTGGATCTTGCCGGGATTATTGACGCTGTTATCGAGGCAAAGCTTAATCAATATCTCAGAGAACTCGAGCAAAAAACAACAGCCCAGATGGCCATTTTGACGATCACAAGCTTAGAGGGTCAACCCATTGAAGAATATTCGGTCACGATAGCCCACGATAAATGGAAGCTCGGTCAAAAGGGCAAAGACAACGGTGTGCTATTGGTTGTGGCCCTTAAGGACCGCAAATACAGGATTGAGGTGGGCTACGGGCTTGAGGGTGTGCTTCCGGATAGCCTGGTAGGCAGCATCGGTCGCAACTACATAGTGCCCTATTTTAAAAAAGGAGATTATTCAAACGGTATTTATACGGCTACTTTGGCCATCGCAAAAGGAATTGCCGATGATGCAGGCGTAAATATTTCCGGCATGCCCGTTGTTAAAAAAACTGACCAGGTAAAAAGAAAGGACAAATCTTCGGGCTTCTTTGGCAAAATAGGTTCGCTGATATTTTTCCTTATTGTGGTCATTTTATTTATCCGGAATCCGCGTTTATTCTTTATCTTTTTTCTTTTATCTGGCATGGGGGGCCGAAGAGGCGCCTGGGGTGGATCATCAGGCGGGTTTGGCGGAAGCGGATTTGGCGGATTCAGTGGAGGGGGCGGCGGCTTCGGGGGCGGCGGTGCTTCCGGGAGCTGGTAGATGTGGATTGAGAAATTTATTCAATACATTTAATGCGGAGGGATTTATGTCAAAAGGATTGAAAATTGGTTTGATCATATTAGGTATCTTTATAGTTTTTATTTTCATTATAGGCGGCAGGTTGATTTCAGGCTACAACCAGGTGATTACCATGGATGAAAATGTCAAGAATAAGTGGGCGCAGGTGGAAAATCAGTTGAAGCGCAGATATGATCTCATCCCGAATCTGGTTGAAACCGTAAAAGGATATGCCAAACACGAAAAAGAAATCTTTGAAAATATAGCAGAAGCTCGAACAAAGTATTTTCAAGCCAAAGATGTGAAAAGCCAAATCGCAGGGGCTAGCCGACTTGAAACCGCATTGTCCAGGCTACTTTTGTTGCAAGAACGATATCCTGACCTAAAAGCCAATCAATCATTCCTCAAGCTCCAGGACAGCCTGGAAGGAACCGAAAATAGAATTTCCGTTGAACGCAAACGATATAACGATGCCGTGCAAATTTTAAATACATATATCCGTACGTTTTTCGGGAGATTTTTCGCCTTGTTAGCGGGGGTTTCACAGGCTGAATATTATGAAATTCCAGAGGAGCAGAAGGAAGCACCGAAAGTAAAGTTTTAGAACAGGGTCAAAACCTTATACTTTGCCTGATGACTGCCTTACCTCGCCTCTTGAGGTGGGAAATCCGGATCTTAGTCCTGAATAGATTTGAAATAGAATATGTATCGCCTGTAAAAAGGAGGTTCGCATCATGTTTTTCGAGTTTTCCGAAAAAACTAAAGATCTGCAAGAACGCCTCAAAGCATTCATGCACACATACATTTATCCAAATGAAGCTGAATATCATCGTCAGGTAAATGAAGGGGATCGGTGGAAGGTCATCCCTCTTTTGGAACAACTCAAAGAAAAGGCCAAATCCGAAGAACTGTGGAATCTTTTTCTGCCGGAAAGTGAGTACGGAGCCGGACTAACAAACTTAGAATACGCACCGCTGTGTGAGATCATGGGACGTGTGCCCTGGTCTTCGGAGGTCTTTAACTGTTCTGCGCCGGATACCGGCAACATGGAAGTGCTTGTCCGATACGGCACCGCAGAACAAAAAGAGCGATGGCTAACGCCGCTATTAAACGGTGATATTCGTTCTGCCTTCTGCATGACCGAACCCCACGTAGCCTCCTCAGACGCGCGCAACATCGAGGCCAGCATCGTGCGCAACGGTGATGAATACGTGATAAACGGCCATAAATGGTGGTCGTCAGGCGCCGGTGATCCGCGATGCAAGATATACATATTTATGGGAAAAACCGATCCGCAGGGTTCGCCCTACCGTCAGCAGTCCATGATTCTTGTACCCCGGGATACGCCCGGAGTTGAAGTCAAACGCATGTTGCCGGTTTTCGGTTATGACGGCGCACCGCACGGCCACGGAGAAATCATATTTAAGGATGTAAGAGTTCCGGTTTCAAACATCTTATTGGGAGAGGGGCGCGGATTTGAAATCGCCCAGGGTCGACTGGGACCGGGTCGCATTCATCACTGCATGCGCACCATTGGTGTGGCTGAACGCGCTCTCGAGGAGATGTGCCGCCGGGTTAAATCCCGCGTGGCGTTTGGCCGCACCCTGGCGGAGATGGGCCAGATTCGCCAGGATATTGCCGCCTCGCGCTGCGAAATCGATCAGGCGCGATTATTGACGTTGTATGCTGCGCATCGGATGGACACCGTCGGCAATAAAGTTGCCCGTACGGAAATTGCCGAAATAAAAGTTGTGGCCCCGAACATGGCCTTAAAGGTTATCGATCGTGCCATTCAGGCCCACGGTGGTTTGGGTGTCTGCGACGATACCTGGCTGGCTTCGGCATATGCTCACATCCGGACATTACGCCTGGCCGACGGACCCGATGAAGTCCATCGCGAGGTGATTGCCAGGTTAGAATTGAAAAAGGAACCACAATAAAAACGGTGGTCGGAAAAGCTCTACTGCCGTTTTTATTATATTAAAAGTCTTTAATTTGACTGAATCCCCAGACGTGTCAAAACATCACCTGATCATTCATGGCTAGGCGATTGATATCACAATTCCTAAACTGTTACTCATTGAGATTTGTCATCTTTATATAGCCCGGGATAAAGCTTTCTCGCACATGTCGGACAAATACCATGACTAAACTCGGCTTCGGAATGATCCCGAATATAGCCCTCAATTTTATTCCAGTATCCTTTATCATCCCGTATCTTTTTGCAATTGGCACAAATCGGCAATAAGCCGCTTAACACTTTTACTTTGGCCTGAGTGGTTTTTAGTTCGGTGATATCCACCCCCACTTTCCAACTCTTCCATCCGGGGATAGGAGGATATTCGGATGTGCTCGACCAGTAAACGACTCTCTCCGAGCCGTCTTTGCTGCGGAAACTCCACTCTCCGCTGGCCTCCGGTTCAGCGGGCACATTGTCTTTACTGATCTGAAACAAAAGCTGCAAAATTTCAGGATAATCCGCCAGATCTTCAGCGTCATAGCCGCTTACGCGCTCAAACTCCCGGTTAAAAAAGACAAGCGAACCGTCATTGTCTGTGGCAAAGATGATGACCGGCATCTGTTTTAGCACCAGCTTAAATGTTTCCCGGCTAATCCTTAACGCCTCCTTGGTCTCTTTATGTTTTTCGATTTCCCGGCGAAGAAGCGCTTCCTTATCTCGAAGCCGATCGGTCAATTCTTGAATTTTTAGCTCCATAAGCTCCTGCCCATATACAGCGTCTGATTTAATTGCAAATGAAATAGATGCATCAAAGCAAATGCGGGTTTTAGTGGTATATTAATACCAACCGTTAATTTTTTATTTATTTCCATCACAACTCTCCTAAATTCATTTTATTTTCCGGCCAACTTTTTGCCGAGTTTTTCGGCACGCTTCATAAGATCTGCATTAGCTTTAATCTCACCGGGCGCTTCTGCACTGCCGTAAACCATTCCGATAATATCGGCGCCGACATAATTAAACGAATCTTGAAATGCGCGCAGCGCATTGACACACCCGGAATTAAAGGGGTCGGCGTCGCCATAACTCATGGCAATGGCGATTCGTTTGCCGGCAAATGGATTATTGGCGTAAGCAAGCATTGCAAAACAACGATCCATAAACAGCTTGGCCTGGGCCGCCATCGTAAACCAGTATACCGGGCTGGCAATCACCCAGGTATCAAATTCTACCAACTTAGGGTAGATGGACTGCATATCATCATCAATCGCACAGCCCTTGCTATCCTTTTTTCGGCATGCGTAGCAGGCCTGGCAGGGTGATATGTTCATAGCGTTGAGGAAAACAGTCTCAACATTGGCACCTTCGGACTTTGCCCCTTTAATAATCTGATTGGCCAATGCAGCGCTATTGCCCTTTTTGCGCGGGCTGGAAAACAATACTAAGATCTTTCTCGGTTTATTGGTATCTGCCATAGGAAATCCTCTTCGTTATCAATATTTGATTCCTTTTGCGTATGCCTATACCTGAATTTGTATGCAGCTTTCAAATAGAAATTTAAATTTTCCCGACTTTTTGACATTTTTGATCTAATTTTACACCGATACACAGCGACATGATAAATTGCGTATTCACCCTTTGAATCCTTGATTTTATTACCACCGTACAGGGTCAAACACGCAGGTATGTATGCGCAATGATTTATGTCTTTCTGTATAGTTTTTAGATGGTTGACTTCTGAAGGGCGTTGTGGTTGATATTTTTTATTCAATGCAACGCCGGTATGAACAAAGGGAGACATACGATGGCAAAATATGAGATCCAGGCGAACACAGAAAATTGCACCGGCTGTCTGAGATGCCAGCTTGGCTGCTCAAATCTTTACACCAAGGCCTTTAACCCCTGCGTGGCATACATCCGGGTAAACGTATCAGGGGCCGATTGTTCGATTACCTTCACCGAAGACTGCACGGAATGCGGGGTTTGTGCGGATCACTGCTTTTACGGGGCTTTGCAAAAGGAACCGAAGGAGAGCTCAGAATGACAATGAAAATTGGCGGTTTTGCAGGAAACGTACTTGATGTTGATTTGACAAAAGGTGAAATAAAGCAAAACCGCCTCGATGATGCACTGGCCGAAAAATTTATCGGCGGCTTCGGCCTTTGTCTGAAGTTTGCCTATGACAGAATCCGTCCAGGAACCGAGGCGCTGTCTGCCGATAATCCGGTTATACTGGGTGCAGGACCGCTGGTAGGAACGAATCTTCCCTCCAGCTCCAGGGTGTATGCGGTCACTAAACTGCCGACAAGCAATACCATCGGATGGTGCGGTGCAGGCGGGGTCAACTTCGGCTACCTGTTAAAAAACGCCGGATTCGATCATGTGGTCATCGAGGGAAAATCTGATCACCCGGTTTATTTAAAAATTCTCAATGATCAGGTGGAAATCTGTGACGCTGAGGCATTATGGGGCAAAGACGTTGAAGAAACCTATCTGATACTGCGGGAATCAGTTAAAATGCCTGCCGGTATCATTTCCATCGGCCAGGCAGGCGAAAACCGGGTTACCTTTTCCATGGCGTTTATCGACCGGATGGCCACCCTGGGCAGGGGCGGATTCGGTGCCGTGATGGGATCTAAAAATTTGAAAGCCATTGTTGTCAACGGCGATCAGGGCATCCGGGTGGCAGACCGCAAACGGTACGACGCCCTGAGTAAATCATTTTTTCAACGCATCAAGGAGTACCGCCACCTGAAAGAATGGCAGGATCTGGGTCTGCTCAAATCGTTTCCTTTGGTCCCGGTCGAGACCTATAAAAAAATCAAAAAAAGGCGGATTGCCTGCGTATCCTGTCCGATTGGCTGCAAAGATGTGGTCGAAATCCAGGACGGAAAATTCAAGGGATTTACGGCTGGCACCAGCTCTGCGATGAACCTGTTCACGCCGCTGGCCTATGGATTTGAGGATTATCGTGAGGCGGTCAAATGCACGGCCACCCTCGACCGCTACGGCCTGGACATGTTTGAATTCTTCGGTATTATGAGCTTTGCCAAAACATTAGGCGACAATGGCATTATCCCAAAAGAGCAAATTGCCACCGAGATTGTTATCGACTCGCTGGCTTCGATGGAAATATGGGCTAAAAAGATAAGTTTGCGGGAAGGTCTGGGGCAAATTCTAGCTGATGGATTTCATCGTATCCTGCAAGAGTTCGGCGAAAACGCGAAAGCATATGCACCGAGCCTGGTGAAAGGTATGCATCCCTATGCAGGACCCGGTTCCGCATTGCCCTGGGAGCTATTCGGAACCATGGAACTGGGGCAGCTCATGGAGCCCCGCGGGCCGCATGTCGGCTCCGGCGGTTCACCGACTTATTTTGCCAGAAGACCGCTGGATGTCTTTCCACGCCACCTCGCCCGCATGGGCGTGCCCGAAGCGGCTATAGAACGAATTTTATCCGGCGTAAACGATCCGGAATGCGAAGAAGCGCTTAAGATAGGATCTCTGCTTAAGTATTCGCACGGCTGGTTCACAACCCTCGGATCGCTGGGCGTTTGTGCCAGAGGCCAGATCAATCGATTCTACAGTGCTTCAATATGCGCCGAACTTTACGAAACGGTGACCGGGATAAAAACCAGCCTGGAAGACCTCAGGCGACGGGTTGAGCGCGTCTGGACACTTTATAAATTGGCCAACATAAGAGAAGAAGTTGAACACAAGGGCGAAGTACCGCCGGATCAATGGATCGGAGAGTCAGGCTTTAAAAATTACGTTACCCAAAAGCCATTAACGCGTGAAGAAATGGCGCTTATGGTGGAAGACTATTACCAGGAATGGGGATGGGATCGAAAAACCGGTGTTCCGACGCCTGAAACCCTTAAGAGACTTGGATTGACAGAATACTGAGGACTGGGTGCCGGTTAACGTATATGGAATATCGAATACCTGTTCGCCATTGCCAGCGTTCAGGCGCATCGGGCGGGTCGAACAAGGAATTTCGAATTATTTCGATATTCATTATTCTAATCTTCCGAGAACTATCCGGGTATCATCTTCAGCGTGTAACGTGCATCCTTTTCCACGCTTTTGCGATCCAAAACAAAGGGTCTGTATTTCCCCGTGCGCCACAGTTCCGCCTGATCGTCATAATGCGGGCTCATAAAGTTTCCCGAGATTCCCGCCGGTATCACTCGACGCGAATTTTCCATATTGGAAAAATCGATGATATAGCGCAACGATGCACCGTGATATCCCTCCCAGGGATTTATTAATTTGTAGGGCTGGGGGTTGACGGTAGCGATGCTCCCGCCCATGGGAAACGGCCCGATATTCATAAAGTATCCCATAAGGGAAGAGGACTTGCCGAAGGGATGATAAAGTGTCAGCGTATGAAGTTTACCCCACTGCCAATCGTCAACATTTGAACCCATTGTTTCATCAAGATAGACAATGGCTTCTTTGAAGCTTTTGATGATAATTTCACTCAGATTCTCTACCGCCTGGGTTTCAGGATCATCAAACCACACCGACTGTCCCTGAGCGATCAGGTTCCGCATGGCATTAAAAGCGACATTGCTTTTGTTAATGTACTGCTCGTAAAGCTCCTCTCCGAGTCTTTTCTTAAAGGCGTTCTTTACCATTTCGTTTATGGTGGCATGAAAGACCGTGGGGGCCACACCCTCGGTATCAGCCACAAAATCCCAATCCTTCATGGTTATCAGCGCATTTTGTTCTTTTTCAGATAAATCTTTGTCCGATAGGGAATTTAGCATCATCGGAACCCATTCCTTGGCCAGCACCATGTGGAAATCCGAGTGCATTCGTTTGAAATCGTTAACCGCAAGCTTTTCTTTTTCGCTAATCATCTCCTCAATCCGGACAAACCGGTCCGGCATGGCATAATAGTGAGATATGATATAGGGATAATCATCGCCCACATGTTTGTTGTTAGCAGTAGCGATCCATTGTCGGGCAGGATTTCTCAAGTGCGGTTGTTCCCTGGTGGGAACATAGCCTTTCCATTCGTAATTTCCATCCCAGCCGGGAACAGGAAATGCTCCCGAAAAACCATCTCTGATAGGGATTCCGACAGCCGCCCAAAAACCGATGTCACCCTTCTTGTCGGCATATACAAAATTTTGTCCGGGGCATTTATAAAACTCTAATGCCTTCTCGATGTCGTCGATACTTTTCGCTATATTCAGGTAATAAAACGCATCGGCCTGAAGCTTTTCATAAGCTGTCCATCGCATGGAAAGCGCAGTGCCTTTAGCCTCTTCAAACTTGTAAACTTCATCTATTATCGGTCCGTGGCGGGTTAGCCTTACTCTGAACTTTTCATCCTCTGCGCCCTTTATCTTTATAATCTCATCCCTGATCGTCATGTTTTCCCAACGACTCTCATACTCATATTGGTTGGGATTTGCAGGATTTATCTTCTCGATATAGAAATCTGTATCATCCGCTTCAACATTGGTGACACCCCAGGCCACATGTTCATTGGCCCCTATAACAACGAAAGGCATACCCGGCAGTATCGATCCGGAGACATTCATCGAAGGGCTTACCAGATGTGCTTCATACCAGATCCCCGGAGCCCCGTGACCCAGGTGAGGATCGTTGGCAAGGATCGGCATTCCGGTAGCAGATTTTTTTCCTGAGACAACCCAGTTGTTGCTGGCACCACCCCCTTCAGCACCCAGTACTTCCCGGGCAAAGGCCAGGGTTTTTGTAAAATTCAGCGATGCTGTTGCCTTTGGGATAATCGTCGGATAGTTTTTCGGATAATCGGGAAAGAGGTCTTTCGCCATCTCTTTTCCAACTTTATTGATCACAGAGGCAAAGAGCATCTCGATGTCAAAGGCACTGTTGAGATCCCACGCCATGTAATAGTGGACCGCGACACCATCGGTTAACTTCCAAGGTTCCGGCTCATACCCTAAGATGGTGAATTCTATGGGAAGGGGGCCTTTGTGATTCTCTATAAAGTAGTTGACTCCTGCCGCATAGGCATTTGCCGGAGAACGAAATTCAGGTGTGTAATTCGATGCAATTTCCTCAAAGGATCTTCCGGCGGTAATTGTTCTAAAAAACTTGTCGACTGGAACGAGATCTTTGCCAAGGATCTCGGCCAGCCTTCCTCTGGCAGCCCGTCTCACCATGTCCATTTGAAAAAGCCTGTCCTGCGCCATACAATAGCCCAGGGCAAAAAATGCATCTTCATCTGTCTGCGCATAAATGTGTGGCATAGCGTAAGCGTCGCGGATTATTTCAACCCGCTCTTTTATCCCCGGAACAGCAAGCTCTCCGTCGTAATCCGGAAGAGTGGATCTAAGGTAAGCATATAGGCCGATGAAGATCACAATGATCAAGCCCAAAAGAATTCCCGAAACCCATTTTAAAACCTGCATAACTTTTGCCCCCTTAAATTAATTCTGCATCATATATTATAGTTTTTGTCCAAGCCGGCTAAAAGCGCAAGCTTTTTTTGGCATTAGCACTTCAGATATCTTCGTTAAGCTCAAAGACCTGCTGATTCGTTGTATAAACAATTCCGCCGTGATAAGCATAAAAAGATCTTCAAGGTGGTAAAGATAGCAAAAGTTAAAAAAATTTTATGACTGTAACTCATTCCAAAAACAAACGGGAGATAATGATGGCTGTCTATCAAATTTATGCAATCAAATATGCAGGCCCCTTCACAAGTTCCGGTGCCTTTCTGATGTGGCACAAAGATTGGGAAATTACTGCCAAACGTAATTATTACATCTGGTGTATTAAAGGCCCGGGGGATACCGTGATCGTTGATGCTGGTGTTTCACCTAGGCTTGCAAAAAAAAGAAGTTTAGCCGGGTATGAGAACCCGGCTGATCTTCTTTCCCGTATTGATGTAAAGGCAGATGAAGTCCGTCATGTGATCCTCACCCATATACATTGGGATCACGCCGGCGGCGTTGATATTTTTGCGAATGCTAGGTTTTATGTTCAAAGCGAAGAGTATCGATTTTGGTTGAAGGATCCGATAGCCAATCGACCTGCCTTTCAATATGTGTCAGACCGTACCTCTCAAGACTATCTGGCTTCCCTGGAAGGAACCGATCGTTTGGTGCTGCTCAATGGTGATCAGAAGATATTCCCCGACATTGAATGCCTTTTGGCATCGGGACACACTCCGGCGCTTCAGGCTGTGGCGGTGAACACGGAAAAAGGCACTGCCGTCTTGGGTTCCGACTGTGCCCATATATTTCGCAGCTACCGTGAGGATTGGCCAAGCTCTCTGATTGTTGACCTGGTAGCATGGATGAAGTCCTATGATAAGCTGCGTGCAAAAGCTTCTAACCTCGATCTGATCTTCCCCGGTCATGATCCTCTCATGACGGAAAATTATCCATTTATAGCGGAGGGCATTACTCAATTGGTTTAACAACACTCACGATTGACCCGAAAATCGGTGTTGCCTATATCTCTGGCTGCGATCGCCGAGCTGTTGATCAAGGTGAACCCGGCAAGGGCGCAATTTATGCCTAAGATTTGGAAGATTCGACTGCCGGCGAGGACGCGGCATTATTGTTAGCTCGGATCTTGAGTTCACGTTTGTGCGCAAAAACGGCAATATATAGCGCAAGCATTTGAATGGAAAAAAAATAATATACCAGCTCGCCGTGGTTATGTTTTCCTAAAATGAAAAATAAAATAGCGCTGAAAAATATAAATTTTGTTTTCACTTGCGATTACCCGAAAATCTATTCTTGGTTGAATCCGTCTTCTAATAAATTTTATCGGGAAAATAGAAAAGAAACTTTAATTGTCAGTTAAGCTTAAGTTTTAATGTGTTAAGCCGATATATGGATATACATTCTTGAGGGATGCCTCACTGAAATCAAATGCTATGCCAAAAGGTATTTAAATTTATTATCCGTATAAAACATGAAATAACAGGTGGAAAAGGTGAAAACACAAATCGAATCGTTTCTTAATGATCTGAAATCGAATAAAAAATTATCCTCATTTGATGAAGCATCCACTAAACAGGCGGTGGTTTTGAGATTACTGTCTTTTCTGGGATGGGACATCTTTAATGTCGAAGAGGTTTATCCGGATTATTCATCTAACTCTCATAGCGTTTCCTATGCGTTGTGCGTCAAAACCACCAAGAAGTTGTTTATCGAAGTAAAAAGGGTCCATGAAAAATTAGATAACCATCAAAAACAGTTAGTTACCTTTGCTGCCCGGGAAGGCGTGCAACTTTCAGTTCTGACAAACGGGATTGTCTGGTGGTTTTATTTAATTTCAGCTAAGGGCGACTGGCAACAAAAATGGTTTTATTCGGTCGATTTGTTAAAGCAAAAACCCGATGCCATTATACCCCACCTGATAGATTTGCTTAGCAAAAATAAAGTAGCAGGCGGCCAATCACTAAGAGCGGCAAAATCGTTATATGAAGATAAAAAGCAAAAAA
>WOR8_10003157_pt1 | contig 16112 bp, 10 predicted proteins | sample DeeMarSeWOR38_10_FD_19890 | JGI IMG/M metagenome (IMG submission 19890) | reverse complement strand
TGCGTGTCCCCTGCGGAGTTGGGAGGGAGGTTTTTTGACCTTTTCAGGTCGAGATTAAAATAATATATAATCATGGTTTTGTCAAGCCCTTTTCAATAAATTTTTCAGAGCTAAAATTCCTATCAGCGCCATAAAACGGTATAAATAAGCCCTCCCAGAAAAGCATAAGAAACGCCCAACGTAATATCGGACCAGCGATCGTATTTTTGAGTATTATCCCAGTACTTTTGCATCAAGGCTGGATTTCCAGTGGTGGAATACTTTTCAAAATTATCATCAGCCAGATTTTTGAAGTAAAATGCTAACCAATGGGTTACAACGGTTCCGGTTAAGAAGAGAAATTTCGTTTTCATCCGGGAGTGAAATAAGCCATAAGTAAATGAACTGTTTTCTTCATCTATGGTGGCCAGGTCCAGGGGTTCTAAAGTATAAAGTTGTGATGTTTGATTTTGCAGAATAAACCGGAAACTTTTATAACCTGTTTTTTCAAGCAAGAATTCTTTCCCTCTGTATTGATTAAAATCGACTGATACAGGTGTTAAGCCTATACTTTGATTATTTACCAGAAGTTTTGCATGGAAAGGGACTGAATTGATCTTTATCATTTTGGGAAATTGAATGATGATGGTGGTGTCCTGGCCAGGTGTCGTGAATATCTCCTGAACAATATTATGATTATTCCATATACCAGCCTGGTTTGATATCGCTTCAATAGTGATATATCCTGAATTTACTTCATAGTTAGTAATTGGTGTATTTCCTACCAAAACAGAATTAATCCGGATCTGTACCTGATCTGGAATTGATTCAATCGTGAGTATGGTTTTTTTCTCTTGCGCGTGACAAATCAAAAAAACAGATAAAATTAAAAAAATAGTAATAGTTTTCATAATTTATCCTGACTTGTTTACTGGATTTCCGAGGCAGTAAAAACCGTCATTTGCTATATGGATATAAATACGATCTTTATATAGTAATGGGGAGGATTTTATAGGTCTGTTAAATTCAACTTTAAAAATTTCTTCGCCGGAATGGCGCGACAGGATATAGAATGTTCGATCCCATGACCCAAAATATAGGTTTTCTTCTCCCACCAATGGCGCTGTATTAATAATTCCTTTGGTCATGTATTCCCAGAAAATTTCTCCGGAAACTGCATTAATCGCCAGTAGTTTGTGGGAATTATTCCCAACATACAAAATGCCATCCTTATAGGCAGCATTTCCGTAAATTGAGCCGCCTGTTTGCAACTGCCAAATAATTTTCCCGGAATCGGGTTCAACAGCATAGAAAATTCCGCTTGTTGTTCCGATATAAATCATCCCCTCGACCACCAGGGGACCAGCATAAACATTCGATTGTAACTGAGTCACCCAATGGTGATAACCAGACACAGCGTCCACGGCATACATATTTCCCTTTACATCACAAAAAAACAGATTACCTCCGGCTTCGGCTGGCACTCCAAAAAGGGAGGCTTTCGCATTAAAATGCCAGATGGGTTGTCCGGATAATTTATTGACACAAAATAACTGCCCTCCCTTTGTTCCAGAATATACACGGTCTTTCCAAATAAGGGGGGCGGTGTATTGATGGGGGAGCTGGGCTTTCCATATTTTTTTGCGATTGATAAGATTGAAGGCAACCAAAGTCTCATCGCCAAGATTTGCTGAATAATACAGGATATTGTTCTCAATGGTAGGCGCGTGAGACATTCCAGGAGCGATTCTGCCATCCCCAACCATCTTCTCTTTTTCGATGTCGAGATAAACCAGATTGCCGTTCTGAAGGGTGGATATAATATAATTGCCATAACCAAGCGGTTGGTCATTGAGCAAGGATTTATACCCCTTTCTCCATAATATGGTAATAGGGGGAGTGATATCGTTATTTGTTGCATTATGTCTGACATTGGAATGATACGCGGTAAGCCATAATTTTGAATTTTGGGAAGAATTTTCGTCCGGCTGGTTAACATGACCGATCCCACTGCAATTCATACTGGATAGTATCATTGAGCTGATAATGGAAATAAAAGCTATCTTAAAAATTAGAAATCTGGTTAATTTTTGTTTCATCAAAAATCCCAACCAAAGAAAAATTGTGTGAACCAGTCAGAGGTAAATCTTCTGAAATTGGTCGTTTTACCAATGTCCAACCGGAGTACCAGTACCCCGGCGAAGTTGGTTCTAAATCCGAATCCCATACTTCCCACCATACCCGGCCACTGATTGTTCCAGGCGTTACCCGCATCAAAAAATAGTGCTCCGTTTATGGCTCGAAATCCAAGTCCCATAAAGGGGAACTTGATCCCCAGATATTCAATAAACGGAAACCGGATTTCATTGGATATCAGTGCAATTTTTTCACCTCTGAGAGACCACCTTCGGTATCCTCTCAGGTCCCAACTCCCTCCAAGATAGAACCAGCGTGCTTCTTTTCCTTCATTATACAGAAGCATTACCCGGATGGCATGGGTGAGTTTGTGGGCTAGACGAAAATATTGTCTGAGATCAACCAAAAAGGTATAGTAATTTACATTTGACCAGCGTAAATCATAGGTATTTGCAATTGTAACATTGTAACGATGTCCCTCTACCGGACCGGTGTACCACCAGATTGAGTTGTCGGATACAAAGGATAATGAATTCGCGGTGAGGATGGCGTGTCGGCGATCGAAAAATACGTCTTTATCAGAATAACTCAGGTTGGTATTAAATTCCATTCTGTTGAACTGGGAGAAAGGATAGCTGATAGTAAAAAACCCACCCACTCGATCCTCATAGTAATAGCCATCCCGGTAATTAAAATACCGTCCCGAAAAACGAAAAATTCCATAGGCATAATTAGTTCTTTTCTGGAGTGATACCTTGGTAATTGCGCCATTGAAACTTCGGAAAAAATCCCCCCTGCTTTGGGCATTATTATAAAGTGTCAGATAGTATAAATCATTTCCCAAAATATCGGTAAAAGCGAAGATTGCTCCTCCGGTTGTCCCCCAGAATGGATCCTGACTCACCTGAGCTTGCGCAATATCCAGATTATATTTCTTTTTGTAACGGAATTTTGACTGAACCTTACTGCCGGACAGTCGGTTAAACTCCCATTGCCTATGACCATTCATTTGGGGATTATCTACAACAATTTTACTGGAATCAATTTTTTCCAGGAACTGGTCCATCATTCGGATTTCAAATCGATTTTGTTCATAAACGGCGAAGAGCATGCGGTTATCATCAATCCACTCCGGATCAAAAGCGGCATTGACAAATTTTGAGACTTGTTTTAATTTTACTTTTAAGTATGACTCTGCAGAGAGTTCTTCAATTTCGGTGAGATCTGCAACCCAAATATTCAGAGATGAATCACGGTCCGAGGTAAAAGCGATATAGCGACTGTCCGGAGACCAGACGGGTGTATTATCCTGATGGGGACCCACTGTCAGGTAATAGGTTAAATCGGTATTGAGATCGTAAATAAAGAGATTGTAGCACCACTGCTGTCCATAATGGGTTCGATCTGAAGAAAAAACAATTTTGTTTCCATCCGGGGAAAATGTTGGTGATCTATCCTCATAGAAGTCATCTGTTAATCTTAACAACTGATCGTTATTTAAGTTGAGAATATAGAGATCTTGTTTACCGCTAAAATCGACGCCACTGAAAATAACTTTTTTACCATTGGGAGAGTATGCGGGAGATGCGATACCAACGATCTGGGACCATTGATATTTTTTGAACACCCGTTGCTCGGGAATATTGTAGATATATAATGCATCATTTTCCCCACTTTTAGAGGAAAAGGCAAGATTGCCCTGGCGATCCACATCAAGCTTACTGGAGAAAAGATGGAACGATTCAAAGTCGGAGGTTCGTTCACCTTTGATTAAAATTTTTGATTTTTCAGTCTGTTTATGTCTAAAGGGTTTTAATTTTTTCATATATATATTAGAATATCCACCGCGATTTCCGATGAACACGACATGCTCTTCCCCGTCTTTATCTTGATAATATGCGGGTTTAAAATTATATCCCCGATTGACGAGAGTGTAACTGACCATTTTTGAAAAATCATTGTCCTTTAATAACGGATAGTATTGCTTTTTTAAGGCATAAACCCATTCTGCATCGAATTCTTCATAAGTCTTTCCCATCACATCCCGAAATACATCAGCAAAACGGCCGTATTTCCAGATTTCTTCCATAAATTGCAGTATTTTCTCTTCGCCATAATTCTCGGCAATGTATTTGAGAATTGCTTGTCCCTCCTTATACATCATGTAAGTACCCATAATCTGATACATCTGGGCCAGGGGAACGACATAATTATTCAGAACAGCATCCCTCATGACCATCTCCGCCTGGGCATCCCAGTTGCTGGACCAATATTCGGCAAGTCCTTCCACAAACCACAGAGGTGGATAAGTTCCTTCAAAACGGGAATGTTCTTTATTTACAAAGTACACTTTACTATGCATGAACACATGAACCAGTTCATGAAAAATCACTTTCCTGAACTGATTAATGTTACCATCACTGGGAATGACGACACGACCTTTGAGAAACTCAAAAAATCCTCCCACACCCTCTGGAATAAATGAGGGAGTAACGTTGGTCTGCTGGAAATGTAAATGAGAACTATAAAAAATCAGCGGGATCCTTCGGCTCATCGAAAAGTTGAACTTATTTTCAAGGTAATGATAACTCTGTTCGGCGAAATAGGCTCCCTGTTCTGCAAGTTCTTCCATTTCAGGATAATAGTAAATATCGAAATGCTCGGTTCTTAATATGTGCCAGTCAAAGTTGCTGTATTGTATTTTATTCCGGCCGAAGTAAAACCATTGTGCCTTTCCGAGGGAAGGAGCAAAGAGTGAGATCAGAATAATAATTAGAAGCCTTTTTGTATTAAGCTTCATTTAATGTAGATGTTATTGATTCAACTTTTAGTAAATTATTTATATAACCTTGTAATGACTAAAAAGTTCATCGTTTTCCATATGCTACAGTACAATTTATATCTTAATTTGGTACTTAAAAAGAAAAAAGTGTGAAGTATGATCTGGCTCTTTTTCTTATTATACTTTTTTTTTAAACTCCTTTGACAACTTAAACTAATTCAGATGTTTCCTTTAGATCTATAGGTTATTATTTATTATCGCAAAAAAAGAAAGAAATTTTACTTTGAGGCATCTTTCCAATCAAAGAACTTCGCAATGGATTCTTCTATTTCTATTGATATTATTTGCCGTTTTGTTTTTTTGGGGCGGTCCTGATTATTATTCACCCCGCTCATTTAAGAACATTTGGAATCTTGGACATATTGTATTCTATACTCTTCTATTCTTGTATTTGTTGCAATTCTGGTTATGGTATAGTTCTCTGTCCTTTTACAGGCAGGTCGGCTGGGGCTTAGTTCTTACATTGTTCACCGGAATAGGCATTGAACTGATTCAAATCCAATTTTCTCGCCTGCCTGAATTTGGGGATATTTGGCGGAATATTTTGGGGTGTATGCTGGCTCTTATCTTCTTCTCACGCTCAACCAGAAGTTTCGGTTCGAAACACCTTAAAATTCCCAAATTGTTAATTATATTTTTTGTGCTTCTTGAATTCAGCTATCCTGTGATTTCGATAATTGATGAAATGATTGCCAGAAAACAGTTTCCGCTTCTTTCAGGGTTTGAAACGCCATTTGAAATGGATCGCTGGGAAGCGGGAGACAGATTACAACGGAGTCATTTGTATTCATTAGAAGGAAAGTATTCGGCCCAAATTTTATTAGACACCGATCGATATTCTGGAGTCGCTTTAATCTATTTTCCCCATAATTGGCAAAATTATAAGACTCTTCATTTTTCTGTATACAATCCCGATAACCAGCCGTTATCGGTAACCTGCCGAATTCATGATTGGGAGCATATTGTAAATGGCCAACAGTTTTCTGACCGCTTCAATAAGAGGTTTATACTTAATCCTGGCTGGAACGAGATCATCATTCCAATGGGAGAAATTCAAAATGCACCCCAGGGACGCCTGATGAATCTCAAGCAAATTTATAACTTCGGATTTTTTGCGTCTAATCTGAAGATGGCAAGAACCGTTTACCTGGATGATGTAAGGTTAGAGTATTAGTTTGTCTCAGCAGGTTCAGGTCTGTATAATTTGCAGGACAATTTTCTGTTTTAAAATTATGCTTTATACCTTAAATTGATGTTTGACTGTGATTACTATTTATTTCCTTTAACAAAATGAGATCATCAAAAATCCGATTATACATATTTGTTGGGCTGAAAAAAAATAGACCTCTTCTCGGGCAGATTCCCATACTGTTACTTTTATATGTCATACTTTTGGGGATGGTTAAATCGTATTCTCAGGATGTAACCCATCCATTACTTGTTGATCCCGCGACGCAAGATTTTTCCCAGAATCCGGATTTGTTAGATAGAATCCTGGAAAGCCCCCATGGATATTTTAGATTTATTAATAAGCCATTCAGCCGTAATATCTGTCTGGAGTTTCAGGAGATGTATGACGGATCTCCCTCTTTCAATCTCCATGGGGATGCGCATCTTGAACAGTACGCAGTAACGGATTTGGGAAGAGGTTTAACCGATTTTGATGATTCTTCTGCAGGTCCTGCCATTCTGGATTTAATGCGTTTTGGAGTTTCTTTGAACCTGGCATGTAAGATGAACCGCTGGGATGAGGAATTTAACAATCTTTTTAATACATTTTTGGAAGGATATGAAAAAGCATTAAACCAGCCGTCCTTTGAAGCCCCGGAACCCCTGGTTGTATCCCGATTGAGATCCAATTTTAAATATGATAATGAAGCATATTATTCATGGGTAAATTCCCTTATGCAGGACATTCCCCGGTCTGAGCTAGACTCCCTGATGATTTCTATGAAAACGTATACAAATACTATGATGGAGGAAAATACCCAACTTTCCGACAGCTATTTCAGAGTGATTAAGATTGGATATTTAAAAATGGGAATTGGCAGTGCATTGGATCTGAAATATTTGGCACGCTGTGAAGGAGAGTCTGAGGAGCCATTTGATGATGTAGTTTTAGAAATTAAAGAAGTGAGGGATATCAGTGAAATTCCTTGCCTGATCCGTGCTCAAAAATTTGATCCGTTTCGTATTCTTATTGGCCAAGCTCGGATTGCCTACCAACCTTTTCAGCATTTAGGCTATTTTACTTTCCGAGACAAAAATTTTTGGGTTCACTCCTGGGTTCAGAATTATAAGGAGCTCGATCTTGAAACCAGTTGTAATACTATAAAGGATTTGCAGGAGATTGTATATGATATTGGTGTGCAATTAGGGCGCGGTCATCCCAAACAAATTGCAGCACCCCTTGATTTCCAATTAAGACAGGCCCAACTCCGCTGGCTATTACAGTATAGCAATTCTTTGATAGAAGCGTGTGAAGGATTATCAGCCGAGGTTGAATATTCCTGGGGTGAATTTTCAAAAAAGATTCATTTAGTCAAAGATAGTGAAGCGGCAAAATAGTGCAGTCAAAAAAGGTATATCACTTTATGCGATCTTATCTGCATGAATAACTGTTCTGAAATAACCAGAAATTTTTTGTTATAAATTAAATTTGAAGGATTATTTATGGAATTTCATTTCTCTAAACACCTGGAAGATAGAGTTGCAGTGGTAGAAATTCCTAAATATTTAAGTGCGGATGTTTCTGAGGAATTCAAAGATTTCTTATATGAAATAGTCGAAAAAGGTAATCACCAGATCGTGATCAATTTATCCCGGGCTGAATATGTCGATTCCAGTGGTCTCGGTGCTATTGTTTCCAGGCTGGCCTATTGTCGCTCTTTAAAAGGGGATATTCGGTTAGCTGCTCCCTCAGAATTCATGAGTTCGCTGCTTAAAATCACTCATCTCGATCAGGTTTTGAAGATCTATCCAGATACCGACGCAGCAATCTCAAGTTTTACGACCTAGCTCGTCGCTTTCAGGCAAAGTAAACTCAATTAAAATAATTTTCTCATTCAATTTTAGCAACAGGTAAGATGAAAGATTTTCAGTTTAAACCATCGAAATTTCATTTGCTTGAAGCCGATTACCGCAGATCCCCATTTCAAATTCCATCTGACACTAAAAAAGATATTGTTCAGAAGCTTCGGTATTTATATGGAGAGGAAGAAGCAGAGCGAAATTATCCTGAACTTGAACGAGTCATACAGGTTTATTTTTCTTATAAATCAGAGTCCATGCTGAACTGGGAAAAGGCCATCACCGGTAGTCAGTATTTTTCTGAAAAAGATGTTATTTTAATAACCTACGGCGATCTGGTTCGGGATGATACCAAATCTCCTCTTCATATTCTCGCAGAACTCTGTAAGAAGTATTTAAAGGGGGTATTCAATACTTTACACATATTACCATTTTTTCCCTCTTCCTCTGATCGAGGTTTTGCGGTGATGGATTTTACTGAAGTTGACCCCCATCTCGGCAGCTGGGAAGATATTGCCGATTTGAAAGATGATTTTCGATTGATGTTTGATGGTGTGTTCAACCATATTTCTTCAAAAAGCCAATGGTTTCAGGAATTTTTGAACCAAAATCCCCGCTATATTAACTTTTTTACGGTGTTTTCTACTACAGAGAAAATACCGCCGGATTATCTAAAACTGTTGGTTCGTCCAAGAACCTCGGATGTTCTTACTGCTTTCGATACTTTGAACGGGAAAAAATTTGTCTGGACCACTTTTAGTCCGGATCAAATTGATCTGAATTTTAGTAATCCCGAGGTTCTCATTAAAATGATCGACATTCTGTTATTCTATGTAAGAAAAGGTGCCGATCTTATTCGGCTTGATGCTGTCACCTATCTCTGGGATGAAATAGGAACAAGCGGTGCACATCTGGAACAGACACATATTATTATCAAACTTTTTCGCACGATTCTTGACACAGTTGCGCCACATGTTGCTCTGATCACCGAGACAAATGTTCCCCATGAAGATAATATTAAATATTATGGAAACGGCCACGATGAGGCACAGATGGTGTATAATTTCGCCCTGCCACCATTGGTTCTTCATACATTTCAGACTGAGAATTCGCGAAAATTAATGGAATGGGCGGCCACTATTCCAATAATTTCTGAACGTGCAACCTATTTCAATTTTCTGGACAGTCATGATGGGATTGGTATCATGGCAGTAAAGAATATTTTAACCAGGGACGAGATTGAAATGATGGCATTAAAGGTGATAGAAAATGGTGGTTTTATTTCTTATAAAACCGATTCGGACGGTATGGTGAGTCCTTATGAGTTGAATATCACCTGGTATAGTGCGATAAATAAGGAAGACAAGCGCGAAAATATTGATTTACAGGTAAAGCGTTATATAGCATCCAGGGCCATTGCCTTAGTTGTCATGGGGGTACCGGGGATTTATTTGCACGGTTTACTGGGCTCGAAAAATGATGCTGAATCGGTTATTGAGGAGGAGCAAACTCGCAGTATCAATCGAAAAAATATTAAAAAATCTGAATTAATCAGAGCACTTCTGGATCCTGACACCACCACCTATAAAGTGAGTTACCAATTAGCTACCCTCATTGTAAAAAGAACTCATCAAGAAGCATTTTCTCCGAACGCCGCTCAAAAGGTAATCAAGGTTTCTGAGAAGTTTTTTACGGTTTTGCGCACTCCAAATGAAAGGAATAAGAGTATATTATGCATTATAAATGTTTCTCCGAAAGAACAACTTTTCTCTTTAGATTTACAACAATTCGCTTTACCTTACAAGAAATGGGAAGATATTATATCAGGTAAAAAGATTTCCACTGTTGAAAATGGATTGCAATTAAAAGTTGAACCTTATGGTATATACTGGCTTAAGCCTTTAATCTAGTGTTATTCATAAGGAAAAAATTTTATGAATCCCAAAATACCTTCCAATCAAAATCCGGAAAAGAACGAAGCGGGTAATTACAGAAACAAACAGGCCTTGAATCGTTTGTTACCCATGGTAACTGAATGTAACCAACTTATGATTCGCGCCAAAGATCTGACGACGCTTTTAAACTGTGTGTGCCGCTCCATTTTTAAGGAAGGCAGGTATATGCTGGCCTGGCTTGGTTTATATAGTCATCCTGGCTCCGGAAAAATTATTCCTCAAGGTCAGTTTGGCATGAGAAAAAGGGATTCCAGTATATTTTTGATATCTCCTGAAAAAATTTTACATCCTGTTTCATCTATTCCTGAGTATCTCAGTAAAGATAAACCAGTTCTGATCAGTAGAATAACGGATAAAAAAAATTTTAAGAGATGGCATCCAAAAAGTAAACAATACCCTTATCACTCCTTAATTTTTTTGAGGCTGGCCGAAGAGAAGGAAGATTTAGGGGTTCTGGCGATTTACTCAAGGGACGAAAATGATTTTTCAAAGAATGAGATTCCCATATGGATAGAATTGGCTTCCGATCTCTCTTCCGGAATTATATCGGTCAGAACCAGAGAACAATTAAAAAATGCCAAGAGAGCTCTTCAGGAATCTCAACAGATGTTACAGCTGGTGATGGATACCATTCCGATTCGCTTATTCTGGAAGGACAAAAATTTTAAATATCTGGGCTGCAACAAAGCATTTGCTTCGGATGCCGGTTTGAAATCTTCGGATGAAATCATTGGAAAAAACGATTTTGAGTTATCATGGAAAGAGACTGCACCGTTATATCGAGCAGATGATAAGGAAATTATTAAAAAAAATATTACCAAAGTCAACTATGAAGAGCCGCAAGTCAGGGAAGACGGTACTTCGCTTTGGTTGAGAACCACGAAAATTCCTCTTCAGAATAATCAAGGTCAAATTATTGGATTGTTTGGGAGCTATGAGGATATTACCGAAAAAAAGAGGGCCGAGGAGGCTCTCTGGGAAAGTGAACGCCGTTATAAAATGGCGACTAACGCTGCACGGGTAGGTGTGTGGGATTTGGATCTTAAATCAAAGAAAATGTATATAGACCCGATTCTCAAAGCATTGCTGGGCTATAATGACAACGAAGTGGAAAATCAACAAAATGAATGGGAAAAGTTAATTCATCCTGAAGATCTGGGGAGAGTAAATGAGGAGATTTTGGCTTATATTCTGGGGGAAATTTCAAATTTTGACATTCAATACCGTATGATACATCGTGAAGGTACTGTGAAATGGTTCAGTGTCAGGGGAACTGTTGTCATTGATAAAAAAGGTAATCCTTACCGGATGGTGGGAACCAATACGGATATTACAACCCAGAAAGAAATGGAACAAGAGCAGGAGAATATTCGAAACCAGTTATTGCAGGCGCAAAAAATGGAAGCGATAGGAACATTAGCTGGCGGAATGGCACATGATTTTAATAATCTTCTGACGACCATCAAAGGGTATGCTGATATCTCACTTTCCAACCTTTCGGAAGATGATGTATTATTCCGGAATTTAAAACAGATTCAGAAAGCCGTAAAACGGGCCGGCGCTTTGACAAATCAATTACTCCTCTTTAGTCGAAAACATCTTCCCGAGCCTGCTTTACTAAATTTAAACGAAACCATAAAAAACATGCTCATCCTTCTGGAAAGGGTCATTGGTGAAGATATTCATATTCGTACCGACCTGCAGCCGAGTATTTGGAAAATTTGGGCGGATGAAGGAAACATTGAACAGGTCATCATGAACCTGGCATTAAACTCGCGGGATGCCATGCCGCGTGGCGGAATCATTACTATTAAAACAAATAGCGTTATTTTAAAAGAGAAAGATTGTAAAAGTATTCCGAAATCAAGACCTGGTCAATTTGTACATGTCACATTTTCCGACGATGGAGAGGGCATGGCAAATGATATTCAAAAACATATCTTTGAACCATTTTTTACGACAAAAGAAATGGGAAAAGGTACGGGATTAGGGCTTTCGGTGATATACGGGATAATCACACAGCATCAGGGATGGATCAATGTGGAGAGTAAATTAGGAAAAGGTGCTACCTTTGACATCTACATTCCGGCATCATTTGCGAAACCTTCTGTGGAATTGGATGATACAGGGGCACAAAAAGACCTAAAGGGTAGTGGTGAGCTTATTTTACTGGTGGAGGATGAAGAAGGAATTCGGGATTTTATTCAGGGTCTTCTGGAGGATAGCGGTTACAAAGTTCTGGCTGCTTCAAATGTGCATGAGGCCTTAAATCATTTTGACAATTATAAAGAAAAAATTGACCTGGTTTTTTCAGATGTGGTTCTTCCCGATCGAAGTGGGATAGAAATGATGGATGATATTCTTAAAGAGAGGCCCCGAATTGGTGTCATTCTAACGAGTGGTTATGCCGGTGACAAAACGAATTGGGAGCTTATTCAGGAAAAGGGGTATCGTTTCATTAAAAAACCCTTCGCTATCTCAGAATTACTCCACGGAATTTATCGGGAATTGAGAAAAACATAGTTGTTATTATTTTAAGTGGTTTCCCGCATCAAATCAAGGCCTGTTAAACCTGGCAACGGCAATCAGATCCAATTCTGTTGTGGAATTATTTCAAAATAATTCTTTAAAACAATATCTATTTATAATAAAGGTGTATCAAGCGTGAATTATATCGACTGGGTGGTTATTGGAATATACTTTCTAATGGTAATCGGACTTGCTCTGTTTTTATCACAGAAACAGAAAGACACCGAGGACTATTATCTTGCAGGTCGGAAGGTCAAATGGTGGCAATCGGGGGCCTCCACGATGGCTACCCAATTAGGTGCGATCAGTTTTGTGTCAGCACCAGCATTTGTTGCAATAAAAGAGGGCGGTGGTCTGAAATGGTTGTGTTATGAATTTGGGGTACCACTGGCGTTGATCCCGGTTATGGCTTTTATTATACCAGTATTGCATCGACGTCATACCATCAGTATTTATGAATACCTTGAAAAAAGATTTGATGGACAGACCCGTACTTTGGTGAGTGTCCTGTTCCAGTTAGGGAGAGGATTGGCAACTGCTGTGGCTGTTTTAGCCGGAGGTTTAATTTTATCCACGGCACTATCCATTTCCACCCCCACGGCCATCCTTCTGGTTGGTGTAATAACAGTCATATACGATGCTCTCGGTGGAATAAAGGTAGTCATCCTGAGCGATTTCCTTCAAATGATCATTATCATTGCCGGAATTTTTATTTGTGGAGGTGCAGCCATCTCTCTGATTGGCTGGGAGGCGGGTTGGTCAGCTCTCCCTGCAGATCGTTTTGAAATTCTCGACTTCAAGAGCTGGGGGACTTCATCTGAAGGAACATATGGATTCTGGCCCATGTTAATTGGGGGATTTTTTCTGTATATTTCGTATTATGGGACAGATCAAAGTCAGGTTCAAAGAGAATTATCTGTAGGAAGTGTGGACGATGTCAGAAAATCCTTATTGGTGAACGCCGTAGGAAGATTTCCACTGGTTTTATCTTACTGCGTTATGGGAATCCTGGTCGGGGCTGTTTTTACTCAAAGCGAAGCGGTTGTTCAGGTGGCTCATACCCTGGGTATTAAGGCTGGGAGTGTTCAGACAATTCTGAACCATGATCCGGATCGAATGGTACCCATGTTTATTTTGTCATTTCTCCCTCATGGGATCATCGGATTCATTTTCGTCGCTATTATGGCGGCCTTAATGTCTAGTCTTGATTCTGGCTTAAATTCTCTGAGTGCCGTAACGATGAAAGATATTTATCAACGTTATATTAAAAAAGAAGCACAGGAGAGCCATTATCTAATTGTATCAAAATTATTTACCCTGGGGTGGGGAATTTTTTGTGTCGGCATGGCGTTAATTCTATACAGTTTCGGTGAAACCACCCGGCAGACAACGATTGTAAGAATTAATCAGGTGGGAAGTTTATTCTATGGTCCGATTTTAGCAGCATTTGTTTTGGGCATGATCAATAATAGAACCGCCCCAATCGCGATTAAAATTGGGATCATTGGCGGAATACTCACCAACATTTTCCTGTGGCAGTTTACAGAAATTTCGTGGTTTTGGTGGAATGTAAGTGGATTTTTTGGAACTGCCGGTTTTGCTTCCCTTCTAAATTTTGTTCAAAATAAACCGCCTGAGGCTTTCTCTGTATCTCTCCTGATTCAGGACGGGGAAGAGCACTCCAGGATTAACTGGAAAATGATTTACCTCATGATTATTTTTTATTTTTTTGTTCTGATTATAACGACCTTTCTCATCGAAAAATCTGGGGGTGGGTAATCAAGTTTTTCCAATTTCCGCTATAAAAATTACAGTATTGCTGCAATTTGGCATCCCTATTCGGTTAACCTGAAGGTGATGCAAAAATTCGGGGATGACGAAAACATTCCCGGAAAAGTCTCGTATATTTAGAAAAATTGGAGCCAGGTTATGAAGGACGCAAATCTCTCTCAAAGACAATTACAAGGATTATTTTTACCGTTTCTTCTCCTGGGAATTTACCTTTATCTTTTGCCCACGCAGACCAGAGCACAAGCTCTGAATTTCCCTACACAACATGCTGGAATCAGTATTGGTAATTCCAAGGTATTTAGCGGTATAAGGTTCAATTTTCGCGATCGTGATGTAAATAAAATCACCGGATTAAACTTTACCTTATGGCACAGTAATCAAAATAAACAAGCACAGGTTAATGGTATATCCGTCGGAGTTCTTCCCACTGCAGGATATCTTAGAGGAATTAATGTAGGTATCTTGGGTGTGGCGGGAGAACAAGAAGTCCGGGGCTTAACCCTGGGACTTTTGGGAGGTGGTTCTGGTGATAAACTCTGCGGATTGGGAATCGGTGGATTGGGAATGGGATCTGGTGGAGAATTAAGAGGCATTTTTCTGGGAGGGCTAGGAGTTGGAAGTGGGGGAGACATCAAAGGCATTGTCATGGGTGGACTGGGTGCCGGTTCCGGGGGTAATATGTCAGGTTTGGTTATTGCAGGATTAGGAGCCGGCGCTAGCGGGGACCTGAATGGTTTATCTATTGCCTTACTTGGAACCGGGGCGGGTGAGGATTTAAAAGGAATTTCCATAGCCGGTTTGGGGACCGGGGCTGGTAAGGAAGCAACTGGTTTTCTGTTTGGCGGATTGGGTGCCGGAGCTGGCGAGAAATTAACCGGAATCGCCTTGGGTGGTCTGGGTGCCGGTGCACCCCATATAGAGGGTATTGCAATAGGTGGATTTGCCGCCGGCGGATTTGAAGTACAGGGTGCTAATCTGGCCGTAGGCTGGGTTAAAATTTCCGATGGTGGTTATCTGAAAGGATTTTCGATGGCCGCTTTTAATCAAATTAAGGGTGATCTTAATGGTCTTTCATTGGGAATATTTAATTACACCCGTCATCTTAATGGTATCCAGATTGGTGTGATCAACTATGTCAAGGATAATCCAGCGCCATTTAAAATTCTTCCGATTATGAATATTCATTTTGACTAAGACCCTTTCTCTTGTTTGGGACGGAACTCATCTTGTGAAAAGGAGTGAAAGCGCTTAAACCTTTCAGCGAAGGGGAGTCGCTATTCCCAGACTTAAACTGTATTCTATTGAATGTCCTTCCTCATGGTTATTTAACCCAGACGCGCACAACTTTCCACTATTAGTCAGCGAGATCCATAATTCCCACTAATTTTTTATAAACATTGAACCTGGTTTTCAGATATTCCGATAAGGACGACCCAATGGGACGTAAAATGGAAAGGGCTTGTGAATATAAACTGATCTCTCTATATTTTTGTCGTTAAATATGGAGCCCATCATATGAAATCACTTTTGGTAACAGGTGGTGCCGGTTTTATCGGCAGTAATTTTGTTCGTTTCATGGTCAATAAATACCCGGAATATAGAATTCTCGTGCTTGATGCCCTCACCTATGCCGGTAATCTGGAAAATCTGCAGGACCTTGAAAAAAGTGATAATTATGAATTCTATCACGGTAATATTTGTGATGCCGAAATAGTAGATAAATTGATACAGAAAGTGGATACGGTCCTTAATTTTGCCGCAGAAACCCATGTGGACCGATCTATTCTGGAAGCCGGTAGTTTCATTCAGACTGATGTGGTCGGCACTTTTACCTTACTTGAGGCAGCCCG
>WOR8_10003156_pt1 | contig 16115 bp, 16 predicted proteins | sample DeeMarSeWOR38_10_FD_19890 | JGI IMG/M metagenome (IMG submission 19890) | reverse complement strand
CGGTGAAAATTACAGCACCGACTATTGTCCAGATTATTCTGTATTCTGTTCCTCTAATTGAAAAAGGAAAGGGATCAGGGAGGTTCATTTCGCGGGCAAGCCAGGAACCTATTAGAGCCCCGATAAATCCCACGACAATGGAAAGTATGCACCCACCGCGGTCAAAACCCACTAAAGATTTGGCAATTCCACCCGATATTCCGGCAATTATCAGAGATATAAGAATGTCTATCATTTTAAATAATTATTTATTAAATAAAGACCAGTACAAAGTAATTTTAATGAAAATTAGAATCAATTTTAAAAAACTGTCTTTTTTGTGAATCTATTTATAAATTTACCCGTCTAACTGCTGAATCTGAATTGATTTTTTGATAATAAAGGAAATTAGTGGACAGAAGAAAATTTCTGAAAAATAGCGCAATAACAACATTTGGCTCATTGATTATTCCTCCTAAGTTAATAAAAGGAATGAAAACGACATCTGTTGAAAACATGATTAAGCCTGCAGCAAAGCCAAATGTTTTAAGATGGAAAAATGATGAAATTAATATTGCATGGATAGGACATGCAACTGTCTTAATAAATTTCTACGGTAAATATATTCTCACAGATCCGGTGTTTTTTGAGGCTGTTGGTGTCTACATAGAAGGCTTTATCCTCGGTCCCAAAAGGGCAAGCCTGCCTGCACTTATGCTTGATGAAATTCCCAAACCTGATGTTGTGCTACTTTCACATGCCCACATGGATCACATGGATTATAAAACTTTAAAAGCACTTACCGAAAAGTATCCGAACAATTTAGATTGTTTAGTTGCATATAATACAAAAGATGTAATTGAGGAACTCCAATGGAAATCTTTACAAGAGGTTGATTGGGATGAAAAAGTAAGCTTAAACGGTATAAACTTTAAAGGAATTGAGGTTAAGCATTTTGGATGGCGTTATCCGGGTGAAAAAGATCGTTCCAGCGGTTACTATAAAGACGGAAGAAGTTATAACAGTTTTATTTTGGAAAGAAACGGCAAGAAAATTTTATTTGGCGGCGACACAACTTTTTCTGATAAATTTAAAAAGCACAGGGATGAAAATGTAGATATTGCTATTATGCCAATTGGAGCTTACAGACCCTGGAGAAAATATCACTGCACGCCTGAAGAAGCCTTGGTTATGGCAGAATATCATTTAGGCGCAAAATACTTTATTCCAATTCACTGCAAAACATTCGATAGCGGAGAGATGATCTATGAGCCGCTTAATTGGTTGAACAAATCCAGCAAGCACTATAAAATTAGAATCGGATTAAATGATATTGGACAAACCTTTACACTAAAAAGCTGAAATCAAATATAAAACCTGTCCTGCATGAAGATTGATATTAATCCCTGTTATAATAATTATAAAAACCGATAGCAAAATAGCCGTCGAGGCGGTTCCTTAAAATTTCATTTGACTTTTCTTTAAATGGCATCTGTTAAGAATTAGAGTTACTTTTCCTTAATTTAACTAAACAATTTACATCTTAAGTGCGGAATGCTCACTACTAATGTTTTAATCGATAACTTCAGCACAACCTTAAAAAATAATTTAAAAAGAATAGATAGCACGTTTAATTCACTTTCACTAAATCAAATAAACTGGAAGCCGTGATCTAAAATCTGGAGTATCGGAGAGTGTTTAAATCATCTCGTAATAACAAACGAATTATATTTAAAAAAGATGAAAGAATTTGTAATTAAAAGGACCTCTAACCCAAATGAAAATTTTAATTATTCACAAAGTTTAATGGGAAAACTGTTGACAAAAGCAGTTGATACGGGAAATGTTATAAAGTTCAAAACCTTTAAAGTGTTTGATCCATTGGAAAGTTCTGCTTCGAAATCGGTAGTTCAAGATTATGCTTTGATAATAAAGAGATTTATTGAAATTGTTAAAGACTTGAACGGAATTAATCTAAAAAAAATAAAATTCAGTTCCCAGGTCAACAAATTTATCAGATTAAATCTTGGCAATCCTTTAATATTCATTCTCAAGCAAGATGTAAGACATTTAGTTCAGGCTGAAAGAATAATGAACCTAAAAGAATTTCCTAAAGAATAAAAAGAGGCTGCGAATACCGATGAAAAAACTTCAGCAAGGATTTGTTCAAATTTATACAGGAAATGGAAAAGGAAAATCAACTGCAGCTATTGGACAGGCTGTGCGTGCAGCTGGTTTTGGTCTGAAGACATACATTGCACAATTCATGAAGGAATTTCCATATAACGAGCTTAACAGCTTAAAGCATTTGAGTGAATGGATTACCATCGAGCAGTTCGGTGGAGACGAGTTTGTTTATAAAAAAGAACTTCCTGGTAAAGATGAACTAGCAAGAGCAAAAAAAGGATTGCAAACTGCAACTGATAAAATGTTCAGTGGCAATTATGATTTAATTATTCTCGATGAGTCGATCGTTGCAATTTATTTTAAATTAATTAAAAAGATAGATTTGATTGAAATAATAAATAAAAAACCTGCAAATGTAGAATTGATTTTAACGGGAAGATACTGTCCTGAAGAACTAATTGAATTAGCAGATCTAGTTACGGAAATGAAAGAAATCAAGCATTATTATCAAAAGGGAATTAAATCAAGGAGGGGAATTGAATCATAAAAAGGGCAGGTCTAGATTGAATTAATTGTATCCTCCATACTTTGTAATCTATTTTTAGCCCCGATGCTTTCAAAATAATTAGCAGAAATATTATACCAGTTATTGCTTTCTTCTTTATTTAATATTTTCTTGAAAAGGATTGCCAGTTCAAATGCGGACTCAGCAGCATTAAGATTATTATTAAGCTCAATATTTAATTCATAGCTTTTTTGCAAATATTCTTCGGACTTTTTATAATTTTCTTTTATTCTTTCTCCTACTCCAATTATTTTATAATCATCAGCTGTTGCAAGTTTGTCGTTAATTTTTTGCGCCATCTTTAAAGATTCTTCTGCAAGAATTAAACCTTCATCTACTTTATTTAAATAGATTAAAGCAAGAGCTTTAGCACCTTTTGATAATGTTAGTACTTCTAAATGATTAATCTCTTGAGCAATATCTATTGCTCCGTCAAAATCTTCAATTGCCTGCCTATAGTTTTTTTTGTGCAGGTGAAGAGTTCCGTAATTATGAATCATTTCTGACAGCCATCTGTTATCTTCAGAATCGGGAAAAGCATTTAAACCATTTTTTAAATATTTCTCTGCCGAGACAAAATTGTGATAAATAATTTCTGTTATTGCTAAGTTGGATTCCAGTTCTGCAGACAGTTCCGGATTCTCGTTTAATTTTAATAGACTTAACCCAACCTTAAAGTGATCTTTTGCCAGGTCAATTTCACCTCTTTCGCCCTGAAATATACCCCATAGATTTTCAACTTTTGCTCTCCCAAAATTATCCGAATGTTTTTCAAATATTATTTTAGCTTCACTCAGCAATCGCAGGCATTCATCCCACCTGTATTCTCTTATTGTTATATCTGCAAGTTGAAGAAATATTTCGGCTTCTATTGTATCAGGTATTTCTTCAGCTAGTAAGGCGTTTAATACATATTCTGCTTCTTTTATTTTCCGGGCTATTAATAATTGATTGCTAAAAGTAAGGGAAAGCTCAATTAATTGTTCAAGTTTAAAGTTTGTTTTAACAAGCGCAAAAATATTTTTTGTTTCCTTTAGTTGTAATGATGCATCAGATTCACCCGTTTTATTGAGAGCAAAAAGCTGATTGATGTTTTTTAGGAGATTTGATTTAATCTCTTTATCTGCTTTCCAACCGGTTAATATTTTGTGTAGTCTATTCATCTTTACACTTTTACATTCTTTGTCAATAAGCCACTGGGATTGGTTAAGGTATGGGGTTTAAAGCTTTTCGAACCCAACCATATCTTGAGAAGTGCAGAATTTTTGCATTTTGTACTCTTATAAATCCTTGAGGTACGTTCACCTGAACACCATTCTTTTTAAGAAGTTCAATATTTCCATCATCATCGATAAAAATGAAGTCAAGAGTAGCATTAGTGTAGCTATCCAGGTCAAGCCCTTTAAAACTCTGGAATAATTTTAATGTATCTGCAAAAACCATGGCGGGAAAAAAGTGAATTGTTGCAAATTCATTATCGACTTTAATGCTTATTGTTTCAATACCAGAAAAAGCACCCGCTGGTATTCGCAAGTCTGCAAAGATGTTAATTGAATCACCGCTATCCGCTATGTAGTATTTTTCCAAAATTATTCTACCGCCAATATCACCATCAATCATTTGGCTAATTGTAAAGTTACTATCCCTCCATAATGGAGATTTAGGCGGAAGTGGAATCAGTTGGTAATCGCAGGTTGTAATATTATTATAATTTGGAGAAACAGAAGTACCGATTGGATCTATAATATTAGATGTGTCTTCACAGCCTAATAGGAAAACTGCTATCAGTAATAATCCCCATGACACGGTTTTCATTTATGCTCCTTTTGTTCTAAGCTTATTTTATGTTTTTTTTGAAATAGTCTAAACTTTAAACACCCATCACAAATAAGAGCAAAATATTGAACGCAATAGACGTGCCGAAAAAGAGATTTTATAATATGACAAATCGCTGTAAAACCAATGATTTTAAGGGGTTAGATACAGTCGAAAAAAGTATAAAATGTCTTAAAACGGGAATGGTTTTCGAATTGCAACAAGACATAATTAATTAACAGAGTGAGTTTATAATGACATTTAAAAAATCGAATATTGTCAGTGATTGCAAGGTTTTACAAAATATTTGTAATTCACTTTATTTTGATCAGGCAGGTTTATCTTCCTTATAACCTTTTTGCCTAGTCTTAAATTTTTGAGAGAGTTAAAATTAACTCTCGAATTTAAAGTAACGTAAATGTTTTAGATTTAATTTATGGAGTTGTTACGCAGCTAATTCCCCGAGACATGCATTCGGACCCATCCAAATCTTGAAAAATGAGGTAACTCTACACTATTTACTTGAATCAGGCCCCATTTAGGAAATATTTGTATACTTTTCTTTTTAAGTAATTCAATTGATCCGTCGTCTGTTATGTATACGAAATCTAAGCTCTTTTTCTCAAAACCATTAAGGTCTATTGCCGAGAAACTATTATATAATTTTAAATTTTTTGCAAAAGCCATTGAAGGTGTGAAGTGAAGTGATGCGTATTTATCATCCACCCTTATAGTTATAGTTTCCGTTCCCTGAAAAGCAAAAGTAGGTATTAATAATCTTGCATTAATAACAACAGAATCACCGTTTGCAGCTATATAGTATTTATTCAAATATATAAATCCGCCTAAATTACCATTGATTTCTTTACTAACTGTAAAGATACTATCTTGCCACTCGGGTGCTTTTGGCGGAAGAATGATATTATAATGAAGCTCTGGATCCTTGCTAATACTATTATCTTTCGGGTTAACAAGCGAATCCGTTACATTTGCTGTGTCTTGGCAGCTAACTAAAAATAGAATGGTAAAAATTGTAGATAGTAAGGTTTTCATTTTGTAGTCTCTGTTTAGTACTATAGCCTATTAAAATTTTTTAATCATATACTTTGCTGAACTAAGCCCACAGTTAATTTTCTGCCGTTTAAATTTTTGAAAAATTTATTAGCATAATCTAAATATTGCTTCGCCTCATCTTCTCTTTTGGCTTTTTCTAATAGCCTTCCGAGTTCAACCGAGCTTTCAGCTTCGTTTAGTTTACTTTCCAAATCCTTATTTAATCGTATACTGTTTTCAAACATTTCTTCAGAAAGTTGAAAGTTATCCATTTCATTCTGGATCATTCCTTTTATCTTATAAATATCTGCTATTGATAAAGTGTCGTTTATCTTATATGCTATTTCCATAGCTTTATCCGTATATGCTTCAGCCAATGCAGAATTATTTTGCTTTGTGTAAATATAAGCTTTGCCGATATATGCCACGGCGCAGTTGGAGAGATAATCCATATCTTTTGATATGGTTATACATTTGTTAAACTCGTCCAAGGCATCATCATACTTTTCCATTTGGCTGTAAAGCATTCCAAGGTTATGATAAACACGTGCTAATCTTCTTACATCTTTTAATTCCTCAAATCTTTCAGAAGCGATTTTATAATTCCAAACTGCTTTTTCAAAATTTCCTCTGATTGTATTTATTACCCCCAAGTTTGTAAGAATCATTGCTTTTATAGGTAGATCTTCTTCACCTTTTAAATGTTTTAGTGCTTTTTCCAGGTGTACTTGAGCCTCATCAAATTCACTTTTCTCACCGTGCAATGTTCCAAGCATATTTTCACATTTTGCAATACCTGCTTCACTCTCAATTGATTTGAATATTTTCATTGCTTCTGATATAAAATAATTGCAGTCATCCCAGTAAGCTTGTGACCAGTGAATCTTGGAAATCATAAGATTAGCTTCAGCCTTAATACTGGCGTGCCTTCCATTTGAATGAAGTTTACCCAGAAGGTTTTCTGCTATTTCCAGTGAATAAGAAACTTCTCCTGCAAAGAGCATTAGTTGTGAAAGATCCAGCATTAAATTAAAGTAATTTTCTTCGGTAATTAGCTTCCTGCATAGTGTAAGTATTTTATCTACAGGAATTCTGTAATTAAATCCTTTTGGTGGCTCATATTCAATTTGAGTTTTATCCAATTCAGAAATATCAAAACTCCGGTTTGCAATTATAGAAATATCCTCATCCAGCACTTTCATAAAATCTTTTGCAAAAGATTCTGTTAAGTACGTATTGAGGAGTTCCTTCAAATCTTTGATTATTTTATTATGCTTATCGTTCATTTTAACCTCTTTATGGGCAAATAATTATGAAGCAGAATTAAATTCTAATAATCTTTGAATTATATCAGCCTTTGCTGGTGCACTTATACTACTAAAGTATTCCTTTGCCTTAGATAAATGATTTTTTTTGGATTCTGTATCATTAATTTTATCATATAAAACACCCAGCTCAAATGATGTTTGTGCTGCATTCATCTCATTATTATTACTGTTATTTATTCTTAAGCTGTTAAGAAGATATGTTTCAGAAGCTTCAAAATCGTTTAGCTCTCTTGCTACTATTCCTTTTACCTTATAAATATCAGCCACAGTAAGTTTATCATCTGCGTTATGACTAATCTCTAAAGCTTTGTCAGCAAAATCAGATGCATAATAGTAATCATTTAATTTAAGCAGAACTTCCGCTTTAGCAAGATAAACAAGACAGAGAACTGATAAATAGTCTTCCTGTTTAGCTATTTCAATTGCCTTATCAAAAGCACTTATTGCCGCATCATAGTTGCCGGCATCAGAATGTATTATACCGATGTTTAAATTTACTTCTGATATGTTTTTATGTTTACCCAGTATATTATATGATTCCTGAGCTTTGTTCAGATACTTAATCGAATCAGTAGTATTTTCCTGAATATGATATACAATACCCAAGTTTGTGTATAGATTTGCCGCAAGTTCCAGATCATTGTCTGTATCTATAAGTGATAAACTTGAGAGCAAATATTTTTTTGCTCTTAGGATATCGCCGAGCTCTCCATAAACAGTACCTAAAAGGTTTTCGCACTTTGCCAAACCCCGGGAATCATCTGCAGATTTATATAGTGACTTCGCATTGTTAATAGCTTCCAAGCTTCTGGTCCAATTTGCTCTTCGGCTAAAAACATCTGCCAAGCCTAATAGGGATTCAGCTTTAGTGAGTCCACTGGGACTTAGCTTGTTTGCTTTCCGGAAAATTTCGTTGGCTATATCTAGCTTTCCTTCGGAAAGACAGATTCGAGCCAGCTCATTAAGGAATTTGCAAAACTTCTCGGCTTGCAAAGTTTTTTCTGAAAAAGTTATAATTCTATCAATCCGTAAACGATCTTTAGATTGATGATTATCAATCTGCAACTGTTCTTTATAGAAGTTATTTATTTTTTCAGAAACTTTGTCAACTTCTTTTTCGGGCAGATCAAGCCTTTCTTTCAAATGATCATATGAATCATCCTTAAGATACCCTTTCAGGAACCTGTTAAGCTCATGCTCAAATTTACTATATGTAAGTTGCATTCGCTTTTTCTCCGTTTAAATTAGTTGACAAAACCGTATCGTGAAAAGTGAGGTAATATTGCATTTACTACTTTCAGCATTCCAGAGCTTGTATCCATAGTTATATAATCGTAATCAACATTATACATATTTCCGTTTGCATCAATGTAAACAAAGTCCAAGGTATTTGGATTCACGCCAGATAAATCAAGACCGGTGATTATGTAAGTATATTCAACAACCGCTTGAAACTGCAATTGTGGACCTAACTCCATAGCAGCACCCCCAGTGTTGAATGTCATTGAGATGTTTTCCCAATCAGAAAATGCCCCAGGTAAAAAATCCAAGTTTGCAAACTGGGATATTGTTCCGGCATTACTTTGATAGCTGTACCATTGTTGAAATTCACCACCGTTGTAGCCACTGATCCATTTGTAATATGTTTGAGTTTCTACGGACAAACCACTGGATGAAGCCGGAAGCTCTATCAGTTTTAACTGATGTTCCGACCCGCTGTCAACAGGTGAGGTTATTTCAGATTCCTGGTTACATCCGAAGAAAACCAGGGCTGAGAATAATAAAAATGTGAGAAGCTTGTTCATTATTTTATCCTTTGTATTATGTGAGAAAGTTATTAATTAACAAATCCATATCTTGAAAAGTGAGGCAGTTTTGCATCTAAGACGAATAACCTGCCAGTAGCGATATTTACCTCTAGTCTATCGTATTCTGCTTTTACTAACGCACCGCTTGGAGCCACATAATAAAAATCTACATCTTCAGGATTTACTCCCGTTAAATCCAATCCTTCATAAATTATTGTATATTCAACTGGAATATCAAAAGCAAATGGAGAAGGATCGAAGTCTATTACAGTTTCATTATCATTTAGAGTAAAGGAAAATGTCAATTTTCCGTCATAAGAATTTTCATGGCAATCCAGATCACCCATAACTCTGATTCCACTTGAAAATGTATGGTCGAAAGTGATATTCCAACCTCTATCACCATTAGCATTTCTCCTGGTTTTTGTAAAGGTTTCCTCAATAGATAGACCATCATTTAGACCATCATTATCATAAAGAGTTATCCATTGCTTTTCAAGTGATGGTTGAGTTGATGGTGATGTTATTTCAGATTCCTGATTACATCCCCCAATAAGCAGGATTGAGAATAAACTCATTAAAAATAATTTTTTCAACTTATTACCCTTTCTTCATAAAAATAAATTAGTTAACAAATCCATATCTTGAAAAGTGATCTAATTGAGCACCTGCCACTTTTAAGGTACCACTGATTACGTCCATACCAATGTAATTATATTCAACAGGATACATATTTCCACTTGCATCAATGTAAACAAAGTCCAGTGTATTTGGATTAACGCCTGTTAAATCTAGTCCTGATACTTTAAATGTGTATTTAACTTCTTTTTGGAACTGCATTAGCGGTCCAAAAACCATTGCGGCACCTGTTGTGCTAAAAGTTTGCGAAATGGTCTTTGTACCATAGAATGATCCTACTTCGAATTCTAATATAGAAATTTGGTAAACCAGACCATTAGTACCCTGATAGCTATATCCTGCCGAGAACACTCCACCCTTACCACCGTTGATAATCATATACTCTGTATATTCGTCTTCAACAGTTAATTCGCTGGTTGGTGCAGGAAGTGATATCAGCTTTAACTGAGGGCTAGACCCAATGTTATCTGGTGAGGTAATTTCACCTTCCTGGTTACATCCAAAGAAAACCAGGGCGGAGAATAACAAGAATGTGAGAAGCTTTTTCATTTTTTCTCTTTTTTATTTGTAAGAGAGTGATTAATTATCTTATCCATCCGTAACGTGAAAAATGGTTAAGTTTTGCGTTTTGAACGCTGATTTTTTTCTGTGGTAAATTTACTTGAGAGATATCGGATTCGATTAACTCTGTATCTCCGTTGTTTGCAAAGAATGCAAATTCTACGGTACCTGTTTCTGTATAACCTAATGCTTCCAGATCAACTCCGGTGAAAGCAAGATCAAGTCTGACATCTCTATTAAATGTCATTTCCGGGAAAAACTGAATCGAAAGGTCTTCTGCATTGGGTATCATTGTAATTGTAACAGTACCTGGAAATGAGTTCTCCAGAATTCTTAGGCGGGCATATACATTTATTTCATTACCGGTAATATCATTGAAAGTTTCATTTAAGATTAATTCATCACCAATTACTCCGTCTATTAATTTTGCCGTAAATGACTGCCCTTGAGATGTAAGGTCAGTGTTGCTGTGTGATGATACTATAGGGTTATCAATATTGTCGGAACAACTTAGGAATGTTACTCCTACTAAAAAACATAGTAGAAATATTTTTTTCATTTTAGACCTATTCACTAGTTAGTGCTAAAGTTTAATTTAGTGAAATAGTCTTAAGCTTTAGCTTCCCCCTAGTCTAACGAATAAAGGTCTTTGCTCTAAAAGTTGAAATTCTGTTGCTACTCATGTGCCGTTTCTCATTAGCAACTAATTCACTATTTATTTAATGAAATCAAGACATTCTATAAATGAGAAATAAAAACTGTGTGTTTAAATTAGATTGGTGTTTTTAAACGATACAAAAAACTAAAGAGCGAAATAATATTTTGATTAAAAAACGATTATTTCAATTTTTATTACTTAATTTTTCGCTTTTATTTAAAAGTTGTTTCATCTTTTAACAATTTGCAGAAATCAATAGATGCCTGAAAGTAAATTGCCCAAATCCTTGTCGAATTCTTTTGAAATTTATCCTATGGGTGTTTTTTTATTGGATTCAATTGGTGACATACTTTATGCGAATAGGCTGGGTTCATCATTAGTCGGTTCTAAAAATGAGAATTTGATAAAAAAAAGTTTTTTGGAATTAATTGATGAAAAAAGTAAAAGTGATTTTCAAAAATTTATTAAAAAAGCACTTGCTTCCTCAGAAACACAAAAAACCAAATTAAACATTATAGGAATGGGTGATGAGGCTTTTGAGGCACTTCTCATTGCTAAATACATTGAGTTATCCAAATCAACTGATCCACTTTGTTTTTTATCCGTACTTGATTTGACCGATTTGATTATTAGTGAAGAAATCGGCAAGCAGTCTGAACTAAGATTTGAAAAAATGGCTAATACAGCCCCTGTTATGATATGGATGGCTGACGTGGATGGGCTATTCAGCTTTGTTAATAAAGTCTGGCTTGATTACACAGGCGAAAGAATAGGTGCTCAACTGGGTATGAATTGGTTAAAAAGTGTGCATCCTGATGATTATGAAAATTTATTATCCGTATACAAAAACGCATTTAAGTCTTGGGAACATTTTTCCGCTGAATTCAGGTTTAGAAGAATGAGTGGCGAATATCAATGGATGCTAATCAATGGCTCGCCCCGTGTTAGTGAACAGGGCATATTTACAGGATATATAGGATCCTGCATTAATATCAATGAGCAGATAAAAAATGAGGAAAAAATTAGGGAAATTAATATTGAGCTTACGGAGAGTAATAAAACAAAAGATAAATTCTTTTCGATCATTTCACATGATTTAAAAGGTCCGCTTAGCGGACTAATGCAGTTATTGGAAATTCTGGCAGATGAATATAATTCAATTGAAGAGCAGGAAAAACTTAAGTTAATTTCCGAAGCAGCAGCATCCGCAAAAAGAACTTACAATCTTATGGAAAATTTGCTTGATTGGTCACGTGTACAAAGTGGAAAAATGGAATATCAACCCGAAAGAATTAACCTGTTTCAATTAGTAAATGATGTTACATCTCTATACAATCAAAACATAAAACATAAAAACATTAGTTTAGAAATTAATATTCATAATAATATATCAGTTTTTGCCGATAAAAAGATGAGCGAAACAGTTTTAAGAAATCTTATTTCAAATGCAATTAAATTTACCTATCCAAATGGAAGCATATCACTCGCATCCGAAAAGAAAGATGATTTTGTAATTATGAAAATTAGAGACACTGGAGTTGGAATTAGCGAAGAAAACCTGCCAAATTTATTCCGATTAGATGTTAGTCATTCAACCAAGGGAACAGAGAATGAATCCGGAACAGGACTCGGACTTATATTATGTAAAGAATTGGTTGGAAGACAAGGTGGTAAAATATGGATAGAGAGTAAAATAAATGAAGGCTCAACATTTTATTTTACAATTCCTTTATCATTATAATTTAATTGAGACTCCACTTCCATGCGTTTTTAACCAAACCTAAAACTGAAAAATCTATTTTTGCTATTTTTTTATTAAAAGCAATAATGTTGTCGAACCAGTATAAAAATGTAACCGGTTCATCATAGTGAAATATTTCCTGCAAACTTTTGTAAAGCTTGACCTTTTCTTTTTCAGACAGATTTGTTCGTAGCTTTTCTAAAATGTAATCTTTTTCATCATTTTCATAAGCAGAAAAATTCAAAAATCCAATTTCGGGATTGGAATTCCAATATGGATTTAAATCGATTGGAACCGGGATTGTCCATCCCGCAATCCATGCATCAAATTCACCGTTAAATAAACCATCTATAAAAGTACCGGTTTCAAGCTCTTTAATGTTCGCTTCAATACCAATAGCCTTAAGATTATTTTTTACAATTTGTGCGACATAGTTTCTCCTTGGATTTCCGGAATTCAAATAAATATCAAATTGGAATTCTAAAGAACCTTTTGCCAGTATTCCATCGTTGTTCAAATCTACCCATCCATTTTCATTTAAAATTTCTTTTGCTTTAGTGGGATTATAATTATACATTTTTAATGTGGGAGTATAATAAAGCTTAAAAAGGGGAGAAACCGGTCCTTTGCAAATCTCACCATACTTTCCTAAATAAGAATCAACTATTTCTTTTCGATTGATTGCATAACTCATTGCTTTTCTAATCTCTTTAGAAGAAAAAAAATTGTTCGGTGAATCTTGCTTTGGATCTTTATGATTCCATCCGATGTAATCATAATCTCTTCCTCTTAAATGAACTATTTCTAATTCATCTGACTGGTTTAATTCTCCAACATCTTCACTTTTAATATTGTCCAGTAAATCAATTGATCCGGTTTTAAGCTCAATTATTCTTGTTTTATAATCTGGAATTATTTTGAAGATGATCTTTTGGAGATTATCGGGATTAAAGAGAAATGAAGTACTATCAATAACAAGCGAAATAAATCCCTCTTTTTCCCACTTATCTAACTTAAACGGTCCACTTGTTACAGGTTTAAAGTTTGCTTCAGCACTTGCGAATTCATCTTTTGAATATTGCGACCAGATATGTTTCGGAATAATTTCTAAATTAATGTCCAGAAAATCAGGTGAGGTATTTGGGGGAAAATTTACTATGAGTTCTTTTGGAGAAATAATGTTAAAAGATTTTTCTGTATCAATTTGCAAATTCTCTATAGTATAAAAATCATCAAAAGATCCTAAAAATCTGCTGTTTACTTCGGGATCTGAGTAAACATCAAAAGTGAAAACCAGATCGCCGGAAGTTATCGGTTCTCCGTCAGACCAATAAATATCATCTCTTAAGTATAGTTTAATTGAAGTCGAATCTTCACTCCATTCCCACTTTTTAGCGAGCATTGGCTCAAATTCGATAACACCCAGGGTCTTGTTCCATATTTCGTTGGCGGGTTTCATAAACAATAGATCAACAAGATTTCCTTCAATCAGGCTGAAGGCATACATTGGATTCATGGTCTGAACATCGGCTTGAATACCGATAACTATTTCATTTTTTACAGGTGCTTTTTCATTGGAGCAGCCTGACAGATATAAACTTATAAAAATAAAATAAACGGTGTATTTAATAAGCAATATTATTTTGTTAGGGGTGCCTTTTAGTATTGATTTCATTGTTTCAACCAAAATTTTTTTTGATAATTAAATATACACAGACTGAAAGGATAACTGAATCCAAAAGTAAATTTCAGTTATATCGTTTTAATTGAATGTATGGTTTGAAAAAATACTACTTGAGTATTTCAATTCTTTTAACCAGCTTATTATTCTTTTTAGTGCGGAGAAATGATTGCTAAATTTTAATTACATTTCAGAAGAAGCAATCTAAATAACAATTGATCCTTATTCATCATTAGTAGCTTGAAGTAAAAATTTACTTATGTTTAAGTGAAAATTGAGAATAGGATAATGTTTGTTCTCAAATAGTGCGGAATTTGAAAAGAAATCAAACCCTATTATTTGATTACTCTGGTATATGATTTGTGCTTTTATGATGATTTTTAATGATATACAATGATTGATAGTTATATAATAAACTTTTGAATGGTTCCTTAAGTGATTAACCTTATTAAAATAAGACTATTTTTTGTGCTATATATAGCATTTCGATTATGAGGTTGGGGATATTGTTTCAAATCTTCAAATGGAAACATGCAATTAACTCAGGATAAAATGATAAGTATAGATGATACTGAAGAGATAGTAGGTAAGGTCGATTCTGCATCTGACCCTTCCACAGGTATTACATTTAATCAAAAAGAAAATGAAAGTAAATCTAAGGATTTAATATTAGGCTTTGTCTCGATGGTTTCTCATGAATTCAGATCACCATTGACAATTATTCAATCCTCTGCTGAAATATTGGAAAAATTTAATGGCAAGTTAAGCAAGGAAGAAAAGTCGAAGCACTTTCAGAAAGTCTACGACTCTATATTTTGTTTATCTGATTTGCTTGATGATGTAATCATGTACTGCCGCGCTGACATTGAGGCGATCAAACCTAAATATGAAGAAATAGAAATTATTAGTCATTCCAAACAAGCGATAGAAAAAATAAAAACCTCATTTCCAGTGTCTTCTCAAATCAATTTTCACCCCGAAGTTAAAGAACTTAATGTATTTTCAGATAAAAAGTTGTACTCTCAAATTCTTTCCAACCTGGTTTCAAATGCTTTAAAATATACACCTACAGACAAAGCAGTAGAAATTAGTATTTCATTGATAAAGGGTAAGTTTGTACTCAAAGTTCAGGATAACGGAATCGGTATACCCAGAGAAGCACTTGACAAAATATTCAAACCATTTGCCAGAGCTAGCAATACGGCCAACATTCCTGGTACAGGTTTGGGTTTAGCCATCATCAAGCAGTCAGTAAACCTTTTAGCTGGCAGCATCCAATTAAACAGTGAAATTAATAAAGGATCCACTTTTAAAGTATTTCTTCCGTTAAATATTCATACGAGATGATGAAAATATTATTAATTGAGGATGATAAAAACATCAGGTCGAATATTAGGTATGTGCTGGAAGCAAATAATTATAAAGTTTTCTCTGCCGAAGATGGTAAAGAGGGGATTCAATTAGCAAAAGAAGTAATACCGGATTTAGTTATCTGCGATATCCTGATGCCAGTTCTGGACGGATACCAGGTAAAAAACGAATTATCAGCCGATCCTAAAACTGCCTCTATTCCTTTCATCTTTCTTTCTGCAAAATCTAAAAAATGTGATGTTAGAGCAGGAATGAATCTAGGTGCAGATGATTATTTGACTAAACCATTTAAAACTGAAGATCTGCTTAATGCTGTTGAAGTCCGGCTATCTCGTATAGCTGAACTTAGTACTGTTAGAAAGCGAAAAGCATCTCGTGGTGAGAATACCACCGCAGAATTAGAACGTGATGACACTATTTTTGTTGAGATTGATGGCAAACCTATCTTTATTAAAATCAGCGATATCATATATATAGCTGCAAAAAATGAATATTCAAATTTATATTTGAGAGACGGTAGAAAGTTGCTGGTAAGAAGACTAATTAAGCAATGGGATGAGCTGCTGCCTAAAAAAGTATTTTTAAGAATTCATCGATCTACAATAATTAATTTAAACTCAATTAAGAAGATCGAGAGATGGTTTAAACGATCATTCATTATTTATCTGGAAAACTCCTGTGGACCGGTGTACATGAGCGAAAGATTTGCGCGTAAATTAAAGTCGCAGCTTCAGTATTAGTTCAACATCCCTCATCATTATTTACATCTATTTAATAATTTCACTCCTG
>WOR8_10004747_pt1 | contig 16116 bp, 12 predicted proteins | sample DeeMarSeWOR38_10_FD_19890 | JGI IMG/M metagenome (IMG submission 19890) | reverse complement strand
CATCCGGGAGTGGGGGCGGCTGCGGCGCTGGCTGGAAGAAGACCGGGAGTTCCTCCTCTGGCAACAGCGTCTCCGGGCCGTGCTGCACCAGTGGGAGGAGAGTAGCCAGGACGAAGGCGCTTTGCTGCGCGGCGCACCCCTGACCGAGGCGGAAAACTGGTTCACCCAACGGGGCTCGGATCTGAGCAAGGCCGAGCGAAACTTCATCCAGTCCAGCCTGGACCTGCGCGAGCAACGGGCCGCCGAACGTGAAGCCCAGCGGCAACGCGAACTTGAGGCAGCCCAACAACTGGCCGAGGCCGAAAGTCGGCGGGCCGAAGAACAAGCCCGGGCCGCCCAGGAGCAGACCCGAGCTAATCGACGCTTGCGTTGGTCGTTGGCTGGGCTGGCTGTCTTTCTGCTGGCCGCCCTGATCACAGCCGGCCTCGCTTTCCAACAAACCAGGCGGGCCGAGCAGCAGACCCGCCTGACCACCGCCCGCGAATTGGCTGGCGCCGCCATCAATAACTTGGACGTGGACCCAGAGCGCAGCATATTGCTGGCCCTGCAGGCGGTGTCGGTTACCTATGCTGAAGACAAAACAGTCACCCGTGAGGCAGAAAACGCGTTGCATCGGGCCATCTCGGCTTCGCGCGTTCAACTCACCCTGACCGGCCATGCTGATCAGGTCTGGGAGATCGCTTTCAGTCCAGACGGGACGCGCCTGGTCACAGGCAGTGCCGATGGGACGGCAAAAGTATGGCTGCTAGAGTCCAGCTCTGCCGGAGAGACCACAACCGGTCGGGAGTTGTTGACCCTGGCCGGCCACAGCAGCACCGTCATTGATGTCGCCTTCAGCCCGGACGGCACGCGCCTGGCCACAGGCAGTTTTGACACAACGGCCAAGGTGTGGGATGCCGACTCGGGCCAGGAGTTGCTAACTCTGAGCGGCCATACCGCTGAAATCCATGGTATCGCCTTCAGCCCGGAGTGCGCCAGCCCCCCCGAAGCGGGCGCGGAGCGCTGTGGGATGCGCCTGGCCACGGCCAGCGCTGATGGGACAGCAAAAGTGTGGCTGCTGGAGTCCAACTCGGCCGGAGATGCTAAGGCTGGTCAAGAGTTGCTCACCATAACTGGTCATAGCGCTCAAGTCTGGGACGTCGCCTTCAGCCCGGATGGGAATCGCCTGGCCACGTCCAGCGTGGATGGGACAGCGAAAGTCTGGGATGCCACCTCGGGCCGGGAGTTGCTCACCCTGGCTCACAACGCTGAGATCCCTGGTATTGCCTTCAGCCCGGACGGGACGCGCCTGGCCACAGCCGGTTATGACGGGACAGCGAAGGTGTGGCTACTTGAGTCTAGCTCTGCTGGGGACGCCGCCTCGGGCCGGGAGTTGGTCACCCTGTCTGGTCACGACAGTGTAGTTCTGCAAGTTGCCTTCAACCCGGACGGGACGCGCCTGGTCACGTCCAGCCCTGATGGGACGGCAAAAGTGTGGGACATCGCCTCGGGCCAGGAGTTGCTCACCCTGGTCGGTCACGCCAACGTCGTCTATGACGCCGTCTTCAGCCCGGAGTGCGCCAGCCCACCCGAAGCGGCGGCGAAGCAGTGTGGGACGCACCTGGCCACAGGTAGTTTTGATGGGACGGCGAGAGTATGGGATCTCTCTCCAGAACGCGAGTTGCTCACCTTGGCCGGCCACACCAATGAGATTCGCAGACTCGCCTTCAGCCCGGATGGGACACGTCTGGCCACGGCCAGCGTCGATGGGACAGCAAGAATGTGGGATATTTCGACGTTGCTCAACACTGGCCTGGAAGCATCAATGGCTTCTGCCTCCGGTCGGAATTTGTTTGTCTTGGGCGAAGCTGACCATACAGCTCCGGTCTGGGATGTCGTCTTCAGTCCGAATGGGCAGCGCCTAGTCACGACGAGTGCTGAAGGGATAGCGATAGTATGGGACACTTCCTCCGGCCAAGAATTGTTCACCCTGATTGGACACGCACCTGGACGCCCTGGTCTGACTCGTAACGGGATCACCGGCGTTGACTTCAACGCAGATGGGAAGCTGCTGGCCACGGCCAGCGACGATGGGACGGCGAAAATATGGGATGCCACGACCGGTCGGGAACTGCTCACCCTTCGCGGTCATGCTGTGGCAGCGGGTGGCTTACCTTATAATGGGGTTGTTGACGTTGCTTTCAGCCCCCTGGATAACGGTAAATACTTGGCTACGTCCGGCGCGGACGGAACAGCGAAAATATGGGATATCTCGGCTGTGCCTGTCCTGAGCGAAGCCGAAGGGCTCGATACAGGCATCTCGGCTGCACCTGTCCGGAGCGAAGCCGAAGGGCTCGACTCAGACGCCACAACAGACCAGGCATTGCTCACCCTGTCTGGACATCGCAATATTGTCATTGATGTCGCTTTTAGCCCAGACGGATCACGCCTGATCACGGCTGGCTCTGATGGGGTCGCAAAAGTATGGGACATCTCAACCGCACTTCGTGCCGCATCCCCTGGAGACGACACCGGCGTCACGACGGACCAAGCGTTGCTCACCTTGGCCGGCCATACGGGTGATGTCGCCGCCGTTGCTTTCAGTCCAGATGGGTCACGACTGGGCACAAGCAGCGAGGATGGAACCGCCAAAGTATGGGATGCCACGACCGGCGAGGAACTGCTCACGTTGTCAGGTCACGGTAGGATTTTGGACCTCGCTTTCAGTCCGGACGGGACACGCCTGGCTACAGCCGGCACAGATGGGATGGTACGCCTATATGTCCTGCCCATCGAAGAGCTGGTGGCCTTGGCCCGGTCGCGAGTGACCCGTTCCTTGACGACCGAGGAGTGTCAGCAGTATCTGCACGTGGAGGAATGCCCGGCTGTGCCTTTTGCCCGCTAACTCATCTGATCTCCCCGCAAAGCTAAAGCCCCCGCATTTTGCGCGGAGGCCTGTTTATGACCTCCGAGCTATCTCCAGGGACGCCCTGTTCAGAAACTCGACAACAGCTAACTCGTGGCCATTTGCGGGCGTAGCATCTCGACTATGCACGGCTTCCCCCTCCGCTCACAATGGACTATAATGGGCAGCGAACCTGCAGGGGGATACGCCGGCTGCCTTAAAGCCTCAGCCATCCCCGTGGCGCGTGCTGACGCTGCTGGGCCTGTGCGTGCCGCCTGGCTGTCGCTGAGGAAAATCTACCAGTACAGCGCGGTCTTACTGACTGCCCCAGCGCTGGTCGCCCTGGTACAGGCCCAAGGTCAACGCCCCCTCCCGATTGGGGATGCCACCCCCTCGAAATGAAAAACTCTCGCAATGACACGGCAATGTCTCTTGTGCGCAACGTGACAGCCTTATCCATACACCAACTAAATCTCATGCATTTTGCCGGCCGGGAAAAACGGCTGGGGAGAGAGTCCAATGAGTGACACATTTGTAGCAGCTGTCGCCGCCATGCAGGTCATGCACAACAAGTCTTTGAACCTGGAGAGGTATCGCTGGTTTATAGAGCAGGCGGCTGCCGACGGGGCCCGCCTGCTTGTATTGCCGGAGGTCTCGCTTCAAGGCTTTCTCTTCCACCTCGACCACTGCTTCGATCCACAGGAGTCAGAGTATCACTGGGAAAACGCCGAGTCAGTGCCCGGCCCCAGCACCGAGCTGGTGGCCGGCTGGGCTGTCGAGAAGGAGCTGTACGTCAGTTTCGGCTTGTTTGAGCGCGTCGACTACGCCGATACGCCGATACTGTACAACAGTTCGGTGCTGCTGGGGCCGGAGGGCTACATTGGCAACTTTCGCAAAGTGCACCAGCCCAGCGAAGAGCTGCGCTACTATCAGCCAGGGCGCGACTGGCCCGTCTTCAAAACCGCTCTGGGGGAGATCGGCATGCTGATTTGCTATGACCAATGCTTTCCCGAAGCAGCGCGCGAACTCACCCTGCGGGGGGCCGAGCTGCTCGCCATCCCTAATGCCTGGCCCAAGAGTGATCGCGCTTCCGACGACCGCTACGACTTCTATGGCCGCGCCCGGGCTGCCGAAAACTGCCGCTGGGTGCTGCAGAGTAATCAGGTGGGCCCGTCGGATAGGGGCGACTTTGAGTATCTCGGCTACAGTCGAATTATCGACCCCACCGGAATGGTCGCGGCTTATACCCCCGCAGGCCAGGAAGGTATTGCCCTGGCCGAAATCAACCCCACCAAGCTTGACCCAACCCGCGCGCGTTCCGGATGGTACCTTCAGCAGCGTGTGCCGTCAACTTACACCTCCATAGGGGTCACGCGCTCCGAAGAGAAAGCTAGATAAACGACCTCGTTTGTCTGCCGCAGTTATCGTCGGATTCTGAACGAAGGTCAGAGCACGAGTGCGATGCAGCTTACGTGCATCGCACTCGTAAGTTCCACAGGGCGGCGCTAAATCCCCTCACAGGGCCCGTGCAAAGTAGCTTGACCAATCCACCAATGTGTGACCCTCGCGCTCTAGCCAGGTCCGCCCGTCCTGGCCCGCAGGGCGCAGCCAGGACGGGCGGACCTGCTGGGAGCGTTTCTCGACTTTGCACGAGCCGTGATCCCCTCAAAAACCCCCTTGACACGGGAACACTTCTCCGGTATAATATTAGTACCATTATATGAGACTATAAATCTCATATAATGAGAATATGCTGCCACAGCCAAGATTGATATGTCCAAATCCCCTTCAACCGCTGACAAGGTGCTCGATGTTCTGCTGCTTTTTCAAGAGTCGTGGCCTGACCTGACCGCAGAAGAGATCTGTGAGTTGATCGACGCCCCACGCAGCACAACCTATCGCTACATTCGCATCTTGCGGGAAAAAGGATTTCTGGAGAAAAGCGCAACCGGCGGTTTTCGCCTCGGCCCGCGTCTGCTGCAATTGGGGCGCATAGCGCGCAGCAGGCTCGATATCAGCGATATCGCGCTGCCAGTTATGGAGGATATTGCCCGGCAGACGAGGGAAACCGTTCTGTTAACGCGTCTGTTCGGTGGCAATGCAGTCTGTGTCGAGCGTATTCAAGGGCCGCAGACGGTTCGCATCAGTTTCGAAATTGGGCAGGTTCAACCCCTTCACGGAGGAGCGTCGTCCAAGATTCTCTTGGCGTACGTCGACGAAAATGAGTGGGACCAGCACCTTACTTCGCGACTGGAGCGCTTTACGGAGTACACGATAACTGAGCCCGAGGCGCTCAAGGAGCAACTCCGCGAGATCCGCCACCAGGGTTATTGCGTCAGCGAAAGCGAGGTGGATCTCGGAGCCCGGGCCGTGGCGGTCCCCATCAAAAACGCACGTGGTCGCGTCGTTGCTGGTCTCAGCACAGCCGGTCCTGTCTTCCGCATGGACGATGACACGGTTGATCACCATCTCGCGCTACTGCGTTCGGGTGCCTCCACCATCCAAGATCAACTCGTTGCTATGGGCTTCTGACGTTTATCACAGGGTACGACAAGCTCCAACCTGTGGAGAGTCACTTGTCTCACAAATTCAGACATAAAGTGTCAAAGAAAGGAGGAAGAAAGTCGTTTCTGGTAGTGTTGTCGAAGTACTTGGGGAATTCCCAACTGAGATTGAACTCAATCTCAGACGGATAGAACGAGGGAGCAGAAAAATGAGAAAATTGAGCATTCTGTTGATATTTCTTTTGATGGCCGCATTAGCGGCGTGTGCACCAGCAGCTACTCCGACCCAAGAGCCCGCACCGCCAGCCGCCGAGGAAGAGATGGCGACTGAAGAGGCGGCGGCTGAGGAAGAGATGGCAGCTGAAGAAGAGGCAGCGGCTGAGGAAGAGATGGCTGCCGAAGAAGGTCCTAAGTACGGCGGTACTCTCAATGCTGCTTTCCAGAATGAGTGGGCGGGCCTTGACCCTCATACCGTCAGCTCCTATTCGAGCTACCAAATCCTCAACAACGTCCTGGAAGGATTGACCTTTTACGACGACGAACTCAACCTGGTTCCCTGGCTGGCTGAGTCCTGGGAGCAATCCGAGGATGGCCTGACTTGGACCTTCAAGCTGCGAGAAGGGGTCAAGTTTCACAACGGCCGAGAGATGACCGCCGAAGATGTGAAGTGGAGCTTTGAGCGCCTGATTGATCCTGAGACCGGTTCCGGCAACGCTGCCCGGGTTGGGCCACCCGACACCAAGATCGAAGTGATCGACGACTACACGGTCGCCATCACCCACCCTGAGCCCTTCGGGATCTTCCCCCAATCTATCGGATTTGACAAGTCCAGTGGCATCATGGCCAAGGAAAGCGTTGGGGACGATGGCCTGGTTGAGATAGCCATCGGAACCGGGCCTTTCGCAATAACAGAAGTTGAGGGCACAACACGCCTCGTGCTGGAAAAGCACGAAGACTACTGGCAGGAGGGTCTGCCTTACCTGGACTCGATCGAAATAGTGCCCATCCCGGATGACACCGTGCGCGAGACTGCACTGCGCGGCGGCGAGGTTGATTGGGTCTTAACCATTGCACCCCAGAACTTCGATTCGCTAGACGAAGATCCGAACGTAGTTGTGGCGACAGCTCCTCAGTTGTCCTATGACTATATCGGGATGAACCTGACTCGCGAGCCATTCGACGATGTGCGCGTGCGACAGGCCATTGCATATGCGCTGGACCGCGGGCAACTTTGTGAGGCTGGCTTTTTCGGCCTGTGCGATCCGCTGCAAGCTCCCATAGGCCAGGGCAGCCCCTGGTACTTTGGCTACCAGCCCTACGGCCAGGACGTGGAAAAAGCCAAGGAACTCCTGGCCGAAGCTGGCTATCCGGATGGCTTTGAGATGGAGTTGCTGCCAACTACCCAATACGGGGAAACGGTGCGGGCAGCCCAAGTGCTGCAGCAGCAACTGGCTGAAATTGGCATCGATGCCAGCATTAACGCGCCGGAGTGGAGCGAATGGCTGGAGCTCGAGGGCAATTTCCTATACGACGCCTACATCTGCAACTGGAATGGTCTGATCGATGCCGATCAATACTACTATCTCCAGCACCATACGGACCTTGTATTCAACTTCACCGGTTACAGCAACCCCGAGTTCGACGAACTGGTGGACGCAGGGCGCTCCATCAGCGACTTTGACGAGCGCTATGAGATCTACGAGCAGGCAGACAAGATCCTGGTGGACGACGCGCCTTACATCTATATGTACAATAAGAAGGAAATTCGGGCCTACGCGCCCTACGTCAAGGGCTTCGTCGTAAGGCCTGATCAGGCCAATAACTTCTGGACGGTCTGGTTGGACAAATAAGCCGCACTCTATCAGGGGGGCGGGAGTAACCTCGCTCCCCTGATCAACGAGGTTGTCTTCTGTGAACGCTAGTTACCTCATTCAACGTCTTTTCCTGACCCTGATCGTCCTGCTGGGCGTAACCTTTGTCGTATTCCTGATCATTCAAATTGTCCCAGGCGACCCGGCCCGGGTGATCCTCGGCGTTCAGGCCAACGAGCAGAACGTGGCTGCACTCCGCGAACGCTTGGGCCTGAATCGTCCCTTTCTTGTCCAATATGCTGACTGGTTGTGGAATGCGCTTCACGGGGACTTTGGCAAAAGTCTCATCACCGGCCAACCGGTCGCCCCCCAGTTGAAGCAGCGCTTGCCCGCCACGCTTCAACTGGCCGCCGCTGCCTTGCTAATCGGGATGCTGATTGGTTTTCCCGCCGGCATCATCTCGGCCGTCAAGCCAGGCAGCACAACCGATATCGTGACCTCTATCTTCAGCCAGATCGGGGTGACGGTTCCAGACTTCTGGATGGGCATCATGCTGGTCCTCTTGTTCTCGCTGACGTTAGGCTGGTTGCCGCCGAGTGGCTATACCCCCATTCAAGAGGACTTTGGTGACTGGTTGGCTCATCTCATCCTCCCAGCCATCACAGCCGGTCTTATCAGTGGTGCCATCCAGACCCGCTTCGTCCGGAGCGCCATGCTTGAAGTCATGCACCAGAACTACGTCCGCTCGGCTAGGGCCAAGGGGTTGAAAGAGCGCACTGTCGTCGTCCGACACGCGCTACGCAACGCCATGATCACCATTGTCACCGTCATCGGGCTACAAATCACAGCCTTGCTCAGTGCCGTGGTGGTGGTTGAAGTTGTGTTTGCCTGGCCGGGGCTGGGCCGCTTGGCGCTTGACGCGGTGTTGGACCGGGATTATCCGTTGCTGCAGGGTGCTGTCTTCACCGTGGCGGCTATGCTGGCCCTGGTCAACCTGGGGGTTGACCTGCTGTACTTCTTCCTTGATCCGCGCATTGAATATGCATAAGCACTCATAATATGACTTACTCTATCGTTGCCCGTGACACCGAAACCGGCCATCTGGGAGTGGCTGTCCAGACTTTCAACCTGGCTGTCGGTACCTGGGTGCCATGGGCCGAGGGCGGTGTTGGCGCCGTTGCCACCCAAGCACTCGCCGAGCGCAGCTATGGCCCCCTGGGCCTGAGCCTGATCCGTGGCGGGAAAACCGCCCACGAGGCGCTGGCTGGCTTGCTGGCCACCGATACCAGGCACGACTTCCGTCAGGTATCCATGATCGACCATCTTGGCAACATCGCCACGCACACCGGCGAGCGGTGCTTCCCCGAGGCCGGTAGCTTCGTCGGTGACTTTTTCTGCACCCAGGCGAATATGATGTCGCGCAACACAGTCTGGGCGGCAATGGCCGATGCCTACCAGGTCGCCGAAGGCGATCTGGCCGAGCGACTGCTGGCCGCCTTGGATGCCGCACAAGCAGAGGGTGGCGATATACGCGGACAGCAAACGGCCGCGCTGTTGGTTGTCGACAGCACATGGACGCCTATCCCGCTGATCGATCTGCGGGTGGAGCACGATCCGGAGCCGCTGGCACAACTCCGCCGGCTGTTGCGCCTGCATCGAGCCTACATGGCGGAATACAGCCTTTCGGATATCGTTGAGGCCGGAGATGTGGAGACCGCCTACAACATGCTCACCCGAATCGGCGAGTGGGCACCTGATGAACCGTATCTGCAATACCTGCGCGCCATGCATTTGGCCGGCCGGCTCGATCGCTGGGATGAGGCTCTGACCATATTGAGGCCATTGATCCAGACATCGCCGGTATGGGGGGAGTACCTGCGGCGCGAAGCAAGCGTAGACAACTTCGGATGTCCAGGTTTGGGGGCTCGCCTGGTGGATCTCCTCGACATCTGAAGCAGAACAGCCTCCGGGGAAAGCAGACAACAACGCATGGCCGAGCAAAGCATCACCAAAATCGACATTCAGGAAGAACTACCGCCAGCAACGGGGATATGGCGCGATGCCCTGAAGCGGCTCCGCCGTCATCGCCTGGGGATGTTCGGAGCGACCATCGTGGTGATTCTGATCTTTACGGCGATTTTTGGCCCCTACCTGGCTCCCTATGACCCTAACGAAATCGACTTCTCGGTTCGCTTTTCGGGTCCCACCCTCGCCCATCCGCTGGGCGCCGACGACTTTGGACGTGACACGCTCAGCCGGATCATGCACGGCGCGCGTGTGTCGCTTCAAGTCGGCATCATCGCCGTCAGCATTGCCGCAACGGTGGGCACGCTGCTGGGCTTGGTGGCCGGCTATGCAGGGCGCGTGATCGACGAAGTCATTATGCGCGCCATGGACATTCTTTTTGCCTTTCCCGCCATTCTTCTGGCGATTGCCATCCTGGCCGCGCTAGGCAAGGGGATCACAAATGCAATGATCGCGATCGGCATCGTATACATACCCATCTTCGCGCGCATTGCTCGGGGTGCCGTGCTATCGGTGCGCGGCGAGGAATTCGTTGAGTCGGCTCGCGCCATAGGCGCACGCGACTCGCGCATCCTGTTCCGCCATATCTTCCCTAACTCGCTGGCTCCATTGATTGTCGAAGTTACCCTCAGCCTGGCCTTTGCCATCTTGGCCGAGGCGGCCCTCAGCTTTTTCGGCCTGGGCACCCAACCACCCGATCCGAGTTGGGGCCGGATGCTCTCCGAAGGGCGCGCCTACTTCCGGCAGTCGGCCTGGATGGGCATCTTTCCCGGTCTTGCGATTATGTTAACTGTAATGGGATTCAATTTCCTGGGCGACGGCCTGCGCGACTCGCTCGATCCCCGCCTGAAGAACGTGTAAGGGCAGTCGCATAAAGAAACCGAGTAAACTTCACTCATTCCATTTAGCCAAACCACATAGTGCTTGTCCAGAGACAACTTGCTACTTCTGCGATCAGCTAGGCCTGGATTGTCGATCAAACTGCAGACTAATTGTTGGACGAGCACGTACCACACCTGGTAGGAGGATCATGGACAGTCTAAAGGGTCAGCACTTCTTAAGTTTGCAGGGCCGCAGCCGCGACCAGCTAGATCACATCTTTGAGGTGGCTGAGTCGCTTGAGCCCGTCGTCCAGCAGCGGACGAAGCTGGGCATAGCCAGCGGCAAGATTTTGGCCACGCTTTTTTTCGAGAGCAGCACCCGCACCCGTTTGAGTTTTGAGGCGGCCATGCACCGCCTGGGCGGCGACGTGATTACGGTGGCCAGCGCGGCTAGTTCGCGGGTGGGCAGCAGCTATGGAGAAACGCTGGGCGACACCGCCCGAGTTGTAGATGGCTACGCCGACGTGATTGCCATTCGACACAAGATGCTGGGTGCCGCAGATGAGTATGCGCAGGCCTCGGGCGTGCCCGTCATCGACGCCGCCACCGGCTACGGCGACGGAGCCAAGCACCCCACCCAGGCGCTCATCGACCTGTACACCATCAAAAAAGAGTTTGGCAGCATCGACGGGAAGACGGTCATGATCTCGGGCGATATGACCAAACGCGTGATGCAATCGCTGGCCTATGGGTTGGCCTACTACGACACCAAGGTGTATTTCGCCTGGCCCGAGGACGAGAAATACAGATTACCGACCACGGCCGAAGAAACCCTGGGCCGCATGGGACTGGACTACGAGAGGGTGAGCAGCTATCACCAGGTGGCAGATGAGGTGGATGTCATCTACGGCGTGGGTCCAGCCCTGAGCTGGGAAGAAAAAAGCCCTGACGAATTCATCTATGATCTGGCGGTGATGGAAGCCAAAGCCAAGGCGGGCGCCATCGTGCTGCACCCCCTGCCGCGCGTCGACGAGCTGGCTTTCGACCTGGACGGGACCCGGTACGCCAGATATTTCGAGGAAGCCCACAACGGAGTGCCGATCCGCATGGCCTTGTTGGCCTTAATACTGGGGCTGGTTGAGTAGAGCCCAACCGGGAAAGGGAAGGCCGCCCATGTTTGAAAACCTTGAGCAGGCCGAAGAATACATCCACGCACACGAGATCGCCATGGTCGATCTAAAATTCTGCGATCTCTGGGGACGCTGGCACCACCTCACCTTATCTGCGAGCCAGTTCGGCCCGGAGGTTATGGAGAAGGGCATCGGCTTTGACGGCTCAGCGGTGGGCCTCAAGAGCGTCAAGGCGGGTGACATGGTGCTTGTGCCAAATCTGTCTAGCGGCATGCAGGATCCCTTCTGGGATGTGCCCACGCTCAGCTTCATCTGCACTACGCTGGAGGCAGACACCCACGCCGTCTTCGCCAATGACCCGCGCAATATCGCCATCCGAGCCGAAACATACATGCGCGAGACGGGCATCGCTGATGAGAGTCGCTGGGGGCCCGAGTTTGAGTTCTACATCTTTGATCGAGTAGTCTACCAGAACGAGATCAACCGGGCTGGCTACCAGCTTGACTCCTGCGAGGCCGAATGGACCAGCGCTGAGAGCGGCCAGGGGCACACCATCCCACTGCACGGCGGCTACCACGCCATCCCCCCCAGGGATCGGCTGTACAACCTGCGGTCCGAGATGGCTATCCAGTTGGAAGCCATGGGCGTACCCATCAAATATCACCACCACGAGGTCGGCAGTCCGGGACAATCCGAGATCGAGACGCCCATGATGGGGATGGTGGCCGCAGGCGACGCAGCTATGCTGGTCAAGTACGTAACCAAGATGACGGCCCAAGCCCACAACAAGGTGGTGACCTTTATGCCCAAGCCGCTTTACGGCGAGGCGGGCAACGGCATGCATTTCCACCAGCACCTGTTCAAAAACGGAGACAACCTCTTCTATGACGCGGACGGCTACGGCTGTCTGAGTCAGGCAGCGCTATATTACATCGGCGGGCTGCTTTCTCATGGCCCGGCGCTGCTGGCCTTGACCAACCCCAGCACCAATTCCTACCGCCGCCTGGTGCCCGGTTTCGAGGCCCCGATCAACATATTCTTTTCGCTGGCTAACCGCAGCGCGGCCATCCGCATCCCCAAATATGCTCACCAGCCGAACAGCGCCCGTATGGAGTTCCGCCCACCCGACGCCACCTGCAACATCTACCTGGCCCTGGCGGCCCAACTGCTGGCCGGGCTGGATGGCATCCGCCGCGAGATCGATCCGTCGGAGGCCGGCTTCGGGCCCATTGATGCCGACGTCTTCTCCTGGACTCCCACCCAGCGGGACAGTATCCAACGACTGCCCGATTCCCTGGAGAAAGCCCTGAATGCATTGCAGGCAGATCACGACTTCTTGCTGGCAGGCGAGGTCTTCAGCCAGGAACTGATCGACCAGTGGGTGGAACACAAAATGAGGGCTGAATTCTACCAGGTCCTCAACCGCCCACACCCGTACGAGATGAGCCTATACTTTGACGCATAGAGCTTCCCTTCTCTCCCTTAGCCGCCTGTCTGGGCTGGCGCTGCTTTCGGGCGCTGGCTTGGTCCTGGAGATCAGCCTGACGCGCCTCTTCTCCACGCTGTTTTACCCACCCTACGTCTTCGCGATCCTATCGCTGGCGGTGATGGGCATCGGGCTGGGCGCGGCTGCCGTCACCTGGCGCGCCGGGTGGCGCCGGGATGACTACGTGCCTGTCTACGCGGCGCTGGCCGGCCTGGGGACGCTGGTCCTGGTCGTCTTTGCCGTCCTTACGGCTGCGCGCAATCTCCAGATCCCACTGTTGGTCCTGGTGGTTTTGCCCTACGCCTGCATCGGGCTGGCCCTGGCCACGCTCTTCAGCGCCCACGCCACCGCCAGCCCCCGGCTCTACCTGGCCGACTTAGTGGGCGCCGGCATGGGGGCGATATTGGCCATTCCCATTCTAAATGCCTGGGGGGCAATCAACGCCGTGCTGGTGGCGGCCGCCTTCTTCGGACTGGCCGGCCTGGCGCTTGGTCCCCACGCCCTCCCCCGCATCCCAGTGGGCATGCTGATCGTGTCTTTTTTCGCATTGGGCAGCAACCTAGCGTTGGGATGGCTGCAGCTGGATATGGCCAGCCTGGTCACCCAGAAGCCGATCACGGAGAGCCTGACGCCTGACGGCCGGCTGGTCCGGACGGTCTGGGATTCCTTCGCCCGCACCGACCTGGTCGCTCCGGCCGATGGCGGCGCGTATCGCCTGTACATGGATGGCGCCGCAGGCTCGGTTATGCCGCCGGGGGAAAACAACGACTTTCTGCTGCGCGACATCGGATTCTTCCCCTTCGCCACCGATCAGCCAGAGCGCGTCTTCGTCATCGGGCCGGGCGGGGGACTGGACGTGTGGTTTGGCCTGCAGAGCGGTGCCCAGGAGATCGTGGCGGTGGAAGTCAACCCAGCCAGTGTCGTCCTAGTGGAGACGTTTGCCAATTACAACGGGGATCTGTACGGGCAGCCGGAGGTGCGCGTGGTCGTCGACGAGGGGCGCAGCGTGCTGCGACGCGGCACGCTGGGAGGCCGGGGGACCGACTACGACCTGATCTCGCTGGCGCAGGTAGTGACCCTGGCCGCTGAGCGGAGCGGCTATGCCCTGACCGAAAACACGGTCTACACCGTCGAGGCATTTGAAGACTACCTGGCCCACCTGAGCCCCGAGGGCCAGATCGCCCTCAAACTGTACGACGAACTCACGCTGACCCGGGCGCTATCCACCGCCCTGGCAGCTTTACGCCAGCAGGGCCTGTCCGATGCCCAGGCCCTGCATCACGTGGCCGCGTTCCTCGATCCAAGCGCCCAGCCGCCTGTGCCTCTCTTGCTCGTCCGCAAGACCGCCTACACCCAAGAGGACGCGCTGACACTCGGCGCGGTTGCGCGGCGGGTCGGCTTTGTGCCGCTCTTTCTGCCGGAGGTCTGGGCGGAGCCGCCCTTGGACAGCGTGCAAGCCGGCACGCTCACGTTCAGCGAAATCGTGGAACGCTCGGAGAGCGACATCTCGCCCACCAGCGACGACCGCCCCTTTTTCTACCAGTTCGAGCGGGGCATCCCCCAAAGCCTGACGCCGCTACTCTGGGCCCTGGCCGCCATCGTGGTGGCCGGCACCGGCCTGCTGGCCTACGCGCAGCGGCAGGTCACACCATCCCGGCTGCGTTGGGCGCCCCTTTATTTCGCCTCCCTGGGCGTGGGCTTCATCAGTATCGAAATTGCCGTCATCCAGCAAACCCGGTCCTTCCTGGGCCATCCCACCCTGGCCGTCACCACCGTCTTGGCCGTACTGCTCGTCGGCGGCGGCCTGGGCAGCGGGTTAGCCGGTCGCTGGCTGACCCGCACCACGCCCTGGCCAGCCCTGGGCGTGGTGCTCCTGACCCTGGCCTGGCTAGTCATCTGGCCCCGGTTCAGCCAGGGCCTGCTGGTCGCCCCTCTCCTCCCACGCGTGCTGGCGGTGGTCGCCAGCCTGGCCCCCCTGGCTTTGTTGATGGGCATGCCCTTTCCACTGGGCCTGCGGGCTGTCGGCCAGGCCGGGGAGCGGCACGTGGCCCTGGGCTGGGCCGTTAACGGCGTGATGAGCGTGGTCGGCTCGGCGGGCGCAGTGACGTTAGCCATCCTAGCCGGCTTCAGCCGCGTGTTGCTGGTTGGCCTGGCCGCCTATGCCCTGGCTGCAGTGCTGGCCCGCCTGTCGCTGGGAAAGGAAGGGAGCCTGGATGCTCAGGATCAACGCTCGTCGCCTGCTTGACGATCTCGAAGCGCTGGGCGAAATCGGGCGCACCCCGCAGGGCGGTGTCTCGCGGCCGGCCATGTCGCCGGCGGATGTGGAAGGGCGGGCCTGGTTCCGCGCCCGCGTCGAGGCCGCCGGCCTGGAGTTCCACAGAGATGGCGCGGCCAACCTATCGGCCGTCCTGCCGGCTGGCGATCCGACGGCTCCCACCCTGCTGACCGGCTCGCACCTGGACACAGTTCCCAACGGCGGGCGCTACGATGGAGCGCTGGGCGTGCTGGCGGCGCTGGAAATCTTGCGCACCCTCCGCCAGGCCTGCTTGAGCTTACCCGTCCACCTGGAGGCCATCTCCTTCACCGACGAAGAGGGCGAGCTGCAGGACCAGCTCGGAAGCCGAGCCCTGGCCGGCACACTCACTGCCCGGGACCTGGATCGGCCGCGCGGTGGGGGCGACAAGCTGGCGGCCGGCATGCGGCGGCTGGGCGTCACGCACCAGGGTATGCTTGCCGCCCGTCGCGACCCAAAGGATCTGCTCGCCTTTGTAGAGCTACACGTCGAGCAAGGGCCCCGCCTGGAGGCGGCAGGCATTGACATCGGCGTGGTCACGGCCATCGTAGGCATCCGCTCCTATTGGCTGCGCTTCCTGGGACGGGCCGCCCACGCCGGCACGACACCCATGGACGCCCGCGCCGACGCGGTATGGGGGGCGGCCGCCTTTGTGCAAAGCGCCCGCGACCTGGTCATAGCCCGCTTCTCACCCGGCGTCGTGAATTGCGGGCAGATTCAGGTCCGCCCCGGCGCCTTCAACATTGTGCCCGCCGAGGCCCACCTGGCGCTGGAGCTGCGCCACGGCAGCGAAGCCCACCTGGATGACATGGAAGATGCCCTGTTCAATCTGGCCGAGGGACTGGCACAAGTCCAGGGCCTGACGTTAGAGCGGGAGTTGGTCGCCCGGTGTATCGCCGCCCCCCTGGACGAAGGCGTGATGGGAGCCATCGAGCGGGCCGCCAGTAGGCTGGGCCTGTCGCACAGGCGCTTGATGAGTTTTGCCGGTCACGACACCCAGGCTATGAGCGCCATTACCCCCAGCGCTATGCTGCTCGTGCCCTCAATGGGAGGCACCAGTCACAACCCGCGTGAATTCACTCGCCAAGAGGACATCGTGAACGGGGCCAACACCCTGCTCCACACGTTGCTCGGACTGATGGCCGAGATAAAATAGCCTTCG
>WOR8_10009059_pt1 | contig 16117 bp, 15 predicted proteins | sample DeeMarSeWOR38_10_FD_19890 | JGI IMG/M metagenome (IMG submission 19890) | reverse complement strand
TTTGAACACAAAAACTGTTGTAAACAGCATCCATAAGCCCTATACTATCAAAATCTCACTTTTTTGCACGGATTTATATGGGAAATCCGGGATAAATAAAGCATGAACAGATTCTACGAAGGAAAAGTCAAGATGCAAAAAGAAAATACCGGCCGTTTCACAGCTTTATTGCTTGGTGGATGGCTACTGCGCCGAATATGTATTGTTGAAAGGTAACTTTATCGAAACCGGCCTGGCGTATGATATCGGCCAGTTCTTCTGCTGAATAGAAACGAGGTATCGCCGTAGCTAAATAAGTATACGCATCTCTGGATCCGGAAATGCAACTCCCGATTGATTTGACAAATAGCCTTACATACAGGTTAAAACACATTTTGACAGGCCAAAATGACGGCCTGCTGGTTTCCAAGTTTACAAAAAGGCCACCTGGTTTCAAAATCCTGTAAAACTCGTCAAAACTCTGAATCAGGACGTCTTTGCTCAGATTTATATTCCGTGTAGCAAATGACATAGTAATAAGATCGAAGTTTTCATCCGGAAAATCTAAAACCTTGATGTCGGAAGTAACAAAGTTGATACGAGCCGCTTCCGGCTTTCTTTTTGCCTGCTTCAACATCGGCTCTGAGAAATCTATACCAAAGATGGTCGTTCCCTCCGGAGCCAGCCGGCTCAGACAAGCGGCCATCTCTCCGGTGCCGGTACACATATCAGCCCATTGGCCGCCACCAGCCGACGCAGCAATTTTTGCCGCTCGCCTTCGCCATATGATATCAAGTCCCAGTGTCAGGATATGGTTTACCAATTCATACGTCGCCGGCACTTCAGAGAACATTCTTTCGATAGAACTGGCTTGCTTGTCTGTCATAGCCTTGGGTGTCTTTCCTCAAAAAAGCTGCTCGCCTCCTACTACAGAATTGCGTACTCACGCCATCCCGGCAAGAGCACTATTAATGCGTTTGATGGCCTCGTCGATTTCCGCGGAACTCTTGAAGCCGACCACAACTGCATCCGTCATGGCGGACTGCATCGTGAAGCGAATGGATTTCTCACGCTCCTCGGGATCAGTGAAGTCACCGTTGCCGATTAGCTTCATGCCGATTACACCGTGGTTGTTTTGACGCATGATCTTTATTTGTTTCAAAACCGGAGGCAAATGTGATTTGTCGCTCGTAGCGTTCCATTCCTCGGCCGGCGTGTCAATGTGGGCACCTTGCGGATTTATTCGTACAAGGTTCACGTCCACCCAATCCAATCGGGCTGCCGTTGTCAAAGCCGGTAGTGAGTGACACGACACACCGTGGGCAAGAATAATCTTCTTGTCCTTGGCCTCTTCGAGAGCGTCCAGCACTCTCTGGCGTTCATCGTCCCAGTTGGCGGTGACGCCGCAGTGGGTCAAAAGGCTGTCGATATAATCAACACCGAGTTCCTTTCTATAACGGTCGAGCACTTCCAGCGGTTTTTCAGGCACACCAGGCATCTTGGACTGGATGAAAAGTTTCTCACGGGGCAGGCCCTTGATCGCTTCACGAACCATCGTATGAGTCCTGTAGCTTTCGGCCGTGTCGATATATGTAATGCCCTGGTCATACGCATAGTGTATTAGCCGGTTGAAGCCGTCGGCCCCCAGTGCTCGCTGGATGCTGCCGCCCCTACTGCCGGTGCCGATACCGAGCCGGCTCAGCTTTAATCCTGTTTTGCCCAACGTGACCTGATCTACAGCCGTCGGCGCCCGTTTGGTAAACGGGCCGGTACTGCACGAAGACAATAAAGCGGTGCCGGCTATAGCAGCCGTACCCATGAGGAACTGGCGCCGTGTGATTCTTTCTCTATTCATATTCATGCTCCTTCATGTAATTTCGAGCCACTGTCACTTTACGATGACCCGGCACGAAACTAGATTTCATTTTGACTAATAGGATAACCAAATAATACCTGCCGGACAAGCCATTTTCGCCAAATTGCTAACTTTAATTTTTTCAGACTGGCATAATCCCGGCGTAGCAGACAAGGTCGAAGTAAGCAGCTTTTCCAGCATAAACCGCTGCTTTGTGCTGGATTGATTTTAGAATCTATATTGTCAGGATTTAGCATGACGTTGTTTCCCGCTATACTTTAGTTCTCAGTGGTTTGACGGAACATAACGGAGGCGTTTATAACCCGTTCGTATCGCTTGATATCTTGTCGGTGAGGGTACCATTCAATAAACAAATTGGCAATGGCTTCCCACAGTGAGACCCATGCTGCAACTGTGAGGCCCTGGGCGAAGACCTCGGCCAGAACGCTTTCGCTCGACGAAAATCGTCGGGTCGCTGCTATAGCCAGAACCAAAAGAGCAAGACCAATCGCAAAGAGCACAAGCGAACGCCTGAGCATTACCCTGAGCTGGCGTCTTTCTGTTTCCTGGAGGTACAGAAAGAATGTTCGAATGCTCCTGCGAACACGTTCCATAACTGTATTGTCCGGTATCGTAGAAAGAGAAATCCGGATAATAAATGTGCGTTTACCGATTTCCCGCACACAGTCCGTTATGTAATCGACGAATTCCTGATCGAGATCTTTCTTAAGATAGTCTGCCGTTCGGTCGAAATTATTGTATAAATCTTCAACAGACCGGACGGAAGCATCGATAATAACCTCATTGTTCTTTGTCCTCTCATACCTGCTTATGATTGGTTTTTTCATCGGAAAACTATGCCCGAATAATATACCAACTCTTTACTATTTATCCTGTAAATTACTGAATCTTAGCTCTATAAAATTATCTTGTCAATACGAACAGACTTGCTGCCCTGTTCTCATGTGTTCAGGGCTATCTTGGTTATAGGAGACCGTCATTATTTATCTCGCTTTTATAACATCTCACCGAATAGGTCATGGTCAGGCCAGTTCGATATAGATTTTACCGCTTCCCAAAGCAGCGGATCAATCGCATCGAAGTCCTCCCCCCTTTTATTGAACAGCACTACACAGTTTACGCCGTTCAACCACCTTGCCATAAAGGTGTGGCATCCGGGCAGACTTCCTGTGTGCCAGGTATTCCGGCGTCCGTTGCCGTAATCTCTAACATCCCAACCGCAGGCGTAATACTTCTCGCCGGGCTTGTAAATCTCACGTGTAATTGTTGCCGGAAGCGAGAACATTGACTCGATAGATGCTGCCGAAAGAATGGGACAGTTTCCCGGATCGTCAAACGCAGTGGCAAATCGCACCAGCTCCGGCGCAGATGCCAGCCATCCCCCGTGCGAGTCCATATTCTCCAAATTGAATGCACCGTAAACTGATTCGCTTTTCGATTCATATATCACTTCACCCGGTGCGCGCTGCTCAAGTTCGGAATGTCCGATTTGCATCCTCGAAATTCCAAGAGGCGACAAGATAGATTCTTTGATATAGTCCTCGTAGCTCAGACCTGATTTCTGTTCGATCACCCTTCCCAGCAGGCAATAGCCATAATTGCTATAGGCGAATTTTGTGCCGGGTTCGTACTGGAGCGGCTGACCGTTCATGAATATGATAATATCAGCCTGAGTGACCGGTAGCGGCACACCGAGGGCCTTGCTTATTTTCTTGTCCGCGAACATCGGATCGAACGCCTTGTCACGGTCCCATCCGCCGAGATGTTGGAGCAAATGGAGAATCGTCACCTTACCGAGATTGGGATCGGGAGTTTGTCCGTCAGGCGTTCCGTACGGCAGGATATCCATAACCTTATCGTCAAGGCTCAGTTGCTTATCATCTATCAGTTTAAATATGCCGGCTGATGTGACAGGCTTGGAAATACTCGCTATACGAAAAAGCGAGGAAGGTTCAGTGGCCGCTGAGTCCGCTTTCGACCATGTGTAGCCTCGCGCGAAAATGAGCCGGCTTTTATATGTTATTGCCAGCGAGCCGGCCGATATCTTTCGTGAGACCATAAATTCCTTCATAGCCTCATCGAAAATCGATAACTCAGCAACATCCGGTCCGGTTTGGCGCCATATTCGCGGGCCGGTCAGGACCGAACAGCCCGGAAGGGCTGAACTAATTGTCAGAAGTGCAATGATTTTCACGACATTTAGAGCCGGTCTTTCATAGCATCCAAACATTTACTTTTTCCTTTTCATTCCAACAGTGAAGATTCCATTGTAAGTTCGGCACTCTATTGCAAAACGTACTGATTGTCAAAATCAAATGTTGTAAGTAAAGTCGGAAAAGTATGCTTGATTTACCAGATTGTATGCGTAAGATTGCCGTATGAATATTCTGGCACTCGAACCATATTACGGCGGCAGTCACAGGGCTTTTATTGACGGTCTCTCAAAGGCCAGTTCACACACATGGACGCTGCTTACGCTGCCGGCCCACAAGTGGAAATGGCGTATGCGTCACTCGGCGATAACGTTTGCTTATCAGGTGGCCGAGCTTACGGAGAAACACCATAGCTGGGATTTACTTTTCTGCAGTGATATGCTGAATCTTGCCGAATTTGTCGCTTTGGCCCCGGCAGGTATCGCCGGGCTGCCGAAAGTCGTTTACTTTCACGAGAACCAGTTGACATATCCGGTTCGCGCCGAAGATGAGCGAGATTATCAGTTTGCAATGACGAACCTAACCAGTGCCCTTGCGGCCGATGCCGTATGGTTCAATTCACAATTTCACCTCAATTCCTTCCTCGACGCACTTTTGAAGTTTCTCAAATCCATGCCGGACCATCATCTGTTCGATGCAATTGAAAAGATACGAGCCAAATCCTCCGTTTATCCACCCGGGATACCGGATTTTCCCACACGTGGGGCACGGACGCCGGGGTATCTGCGTATCCTTTGGGCGGCGAGATGGGAGCATGATAAAAATCCAGAAGATTTTTTTAACGTCATCGAAATTCTCAAGGCCAAAAACGTGCCATTCAGAATAAGTGTCATCGGACAGAGCTTTCGCGAACGGCCTGTCGTCTTTGATCAGGCCTATAATGACTTCCGTGACCATGTCGACATGTGGGGCTACCAGCAGAGCCGGAGGGACTATGAGCGAGCTCTATGCCAAGCCGATGTTGTGGTCTCTACGGCGAATCACGAATTCTTCGGAATTAGCATTGTAGAAGCTATCGCTGCCGGAGCATATCCGCTTGTTCCGAATCGCCTTTCGTATCCGGAAATCCTTGGCCTCGGACGAATCGAAGGAACCGAGCAATTCTTCTATGACGGCACGGTCCGGAACCTTGCCGACAAGCTAAGTCAGCTTGCCGTCCGCATTGAGAAAGTGGCTCTATGGCCGAAAACAATCAGCCCGGCGAAACTCACCGATCATTTCAGATGGCAGAACCTCGCTCGTCGATATGATAAAGCTCTTGAACAAACCTGCCAAAGAACAGGTTGAATTGATATTTTTATATAATCTTAATCTATAGTCTCCTTTCTTCCATCGATGTAGATCCTATAGAATATATCGTTCTCGATTAAGAGCGCTTGCTCCTGTACTTGATCTGCTCCGAAGGGCACATCAATAGCTACGACTGTTCCGCCCTTCAGGGTGCTGACTTTTTCAACTGTAGTATGACCAACGACAATGTGACGGACTCCGTAGAATGTTAGTATCTCATCCATCTTGCCTTCGAGTTCCCTGTAGTAATCACCGCCCCGATCGAAATATCCCCTGTATTCCGTGCATGTGAATGCCAGCCGAGTAAGACGGTCTGCACCTTCAGGCCGGAATTTTTCGTCATTTAACACGGTACTAGCGCATGCGTTCATCTTCTCTATACTCAGCTCATTCTTCACGCATTCCGGTGGAACGCCTCCATGAATGTATAGGTTTTCACCAATTTTAACGGCCAGTGGCCTTGTCCTGAGCCAGCGTCCCAATTTGAATTCGGGACCGAAGAAGCTGGCATAATCCAAATCCGCATTATAGAACAGCACGGTATATTTCGTGGCCAGTTCACCCCTGCCCATTTTCAACAGGTGTATTATCTCGTGGTTACCTAAAATCAGATGAACTGCACCACCGGTCTGCCGAGCTTGCTGCTGCAGCTTATAAATTAACCAGAGACATTCTGTAACCTTCTGCCCTCGGTCGAATACATCGCCGCAGATAACCATATGCCCTTTTCCCCAGCACCAATTCATCCCATCGTCAATGACACTGTTGTTGATGAGTAGCTTCGCGAAGCTATCGTACTCGCCGTGCAAATCTCCGATAGCCAGAACTTTACTAACTTCATTGTACGCATGCGGTCCGTCGAACGCCCTGTCACCGGGATGATATGTATTTGCGTCTGGGCACAAGCCGATAAAAGTTGACAGCTCTTTATGGGTGATGATTTTTTTGACCAGAGTGGTTTTGTTTGTAGCCTTTGTGTGCTTGAGATAGATAATCTCGCAACTGTTATCCGAAAGCCATCGCACGTGAGGACCTTCTTGAACGTTTCCGATATTAGGTATGGCCAGGCCTTCTTCCAATAATAAATCGACAAGCTTCCTGTTCGGTGACTTCAGGGCAAAGTCGAGACACGTGTTTCCGTCGTTGTCCTTTAGTCCGAGGGTGGCGCCTTTGGAGATAAGATGTATGACTGTTTTAAGATTGCCGTACTTGCAGGCACACATAAGCGGCGTTTGTCCAAACTGGTTTGTATTATTAATACCTGCTCCTGCTTCGATTAGAATATCGATTATCTGCACGAAGTCGGATTTGGCTGCGAACATCAGAGGCGTTTTTCCATGACATTCCTTTTCCAGGTCTGCTCCGCTTTTTATCAGCAGTCTTACAATGGATTCTTTGTCGCATTTAACTGCATAGCATAGCGGTGTATAATCGTAATGGAACTTGTTGATATCATGGGTTTGAACAAATGTTTCTACTCCGTTGATATCACCTTTCTCGATAAGGCTGGTAATTGGCTGTGCCGTCGCTTTTCCAAGGCAAAGCGTAATACCAGTGGTAATAAAAATACCGATGAACCTTTTTTTATCAGTCATCTTAATCTCCTGCTTAGACAACTTGTTTTTCTTTTAGTCGCTGCATGATGATGAATATTTCAAAGAATTATGGCCATTCCTTTTTCAAACCTCCTATTTTGGACTTGAACTGGGTGTATGTATTATGATAATCCGATAGTTGTTATCGTAATTAATTTTACAGATTATTGCGAATATCCGAATAAACAAATCCGGTTTCCGCGCGCTTCAGTTGTTCCTGAATCCAACGCTCAGCACCGATTTCTTTTAGCCGCTGACCGTCAGCGATTAGTATGGGGTATATTTTGCAAAGTTCGGATATGCGGTTGCATGGAAAGTCTTCACAAGACGGGCAAATCTCTACATTTCGTTGTTGAGCACATTTTCGAATTTCACACTCAGGATTCCCACCGCCCTGCCGGCAGCCTGGACAGCAATTATTCAAATCGCACCATTGGTTTAGAAATGCCCAGAACTCCTTAAAGTTCGGCATGTCCTGGCCCCATCGATCGAAACCATCTTTGGCCATGCTGTCACGCAGTGCCTTTGCCTGTTGCGGAATACGTAAGCGTTGACTGCAAAGCCCGCAGTACAATCCACAATAGAATTCATCTCATATTCAGCATACTCCTGATCGGAGTAACCGTCAATCGGTATTTATTCCAATAATTCTGTTTGTATCTACCAAAACATACTAGGTATAGATTATACGGTTTTATTGTCGCATCTATGCTGTGATTGGCAGCTTAGAATAAGTCTTCGTTATTTTGACCATATTCGGAAGAGACATCAGGAACCGACGAATTTGTGTCGGAATACGAAGAACACGGCACCTAAGATGCACAGGCCGGCCCATAAATAGTCCAGCCGTATCTGCTCCTTAAGATACAGGATCGAGAAAGGAACAAAAACGCTCAATGTTACTATCTCCTGGATAATCTTGAGCTGGCCGACGCTAATGACCTGATGGCCGATTCTGTTGGCCGGCACCTGGAGCATGTATTCGAAGAACGCGATGCCCCAGCTTATAACCGCGGCGATGAACCATGGCTTGTGTGCCAGGTTCTTCAGATGGCCGTACCAGGCGAATGTCATAAATATGTTACTGAAGCACAAAAGTACTACCGTAGTTAAGATTGTACGCATATACGTCCCCTTATTTTAATCTCTGGAAGTTAAAAACAGCAAGAGAAGCTTTAGTTTCTCTTGCAACAGAAATGACTCGTTACAGCTCTTTCAATAAAACCTACACAGTCGGTGGCTACATGCCTCCCTGTCGTTATTCGACTCCGATATTCAACTGGCGCAGTGTCCTGCGCAGCCATGCGAGCGATTTTTCAATCATTGGGCCGCCGGCGCCTTCACATTCCATGCTGAGCACGCCGTCGTAACCGATGTCCCTAAGTATAGTCAGGACCTTCTTTATGTTCCCGTCATTGACGCCGTCGCCGATGGCACAGTGGCTTACAGCGATGCCCGTCTGCTCACCACGGACTGCTGCGGCCAGCGATTCACTGACGTCCTTGACGTGTACGTGGGTGACCTTCTTTTTGAACCGCTCACAAAAGGCCACCGGGTCCTGTCCGGCAATATACGTATTTCCCGTGTCCATGTTCATTCGCAGGTACGGTGAATCGCAGAAGGCCAGCATCTTTTCCATCATGTCGGGCTTAGTCGTGAAGTAGCCGTGCACCTCGATACTGATAATCATCTCGTATGCCTCGGCGACCTCTATAATTTGACCGTAGCTGCGTTTCATAGATTCCATCGCATCGGCGTCGGACAATCCTTCAGGTTTGTGCAGGCCGTCGGTGGTAGCAATTCTTTCACAGCCGGCATGTTTCGCCCAGGGGATTGTCTTGATGACATAAGGTACGCCGTAGAGCGGCCCATCCTTGCCCGACAGCGGAAATGCAGCGTCCACCTGCGAGAACCTTACGCCGTACTTCTCCATCTTACGCTGCAGCAGCAGCGGATCTTCATATAACGCCACGTGCGGCTGGTATCCGAGGCCGTGAATCCAGCTCACGCCGTCAATTACACCGCACTCGATATAATGGACGTCATTTTTCTGCGCCCACTGGAGGCATTTTTCAAAGTTCCAGTAAGATGAATTGAACGCATCGGTATGGAAACTGATTTTCATCGTAATATCTTCCTTCCTTTCAGGTGTTGAACCTGACGCGGCCGCGCCGAGAATAGTTACCGAGGTGGCCGCCATGAACTGACGTCGCGTTAAATGCGTGCTATCCTGATACATTTCAACATACTCCGTATATTTATATTGCCGGATTGATAATAATTTATCTTTTTATTGTGTCAAAAGAAAAATGATCCAAAGCTCCCGGAAGCTTGTTCTGAAAGGTAATTACACCTTGCTCAAAAAATATTTTCCACTTGAATCCATGTCCGGTGTGATATTCCACTCTTTGCTTGTCAGCTTGCTTAGAAAGTACCTTTCATGGCTGACTAACAACAGACTGCACGGGCAGTCTTTTAAGGCTTGTTCGAGACATTCAATCGACGGCAAGTCCATGTGGTTAGTCGGTTCATCCATAATGATAATGTGAGGCATATGAGTTATTCCTATAGCCAGAAGGAGCTTGCGGGTCTCGCCGGGGCTGGGCTCGTCGCTATTCAAGAGCTTCTCAGGCCGGGAGCCCAATCTACTGACAATCGTCATCAGATGACCAAGGTTATCTTTCGGCAAAGCAAGTGCCTGGGTCAGGATTTCCTGAGATTGACTAAGGTCGATTTCCTGGGGGACATATGTTATATGTTTTTTTGAAACATTTAGCGAATTGACAATAAATCGAATGAGTGTGCTTTTCCCGGCACCATTTGGTCCTGTAACGGCAATGCGGTCCTGTGGATTGATGTGCAATTCCGGATAACAAAGCTGCTTTTGCCCCCCCAGTGACAACGAATTTGCGGGAAGTTCGAGAAGAAAGTTCCGCTTGGAAACAGAGCCAGGCAGCCAGATACCCAACGTATGCTGTTTCTTGACGGTTATATTTTCCAGGTTTTTACGAGTCTGTTCGAGACGGCCTTCCAATTGTCTTTGGAGTTTACCGCCGAGGCCGTCTTTTCCGCTGACGCGAACTCTATCTCTTTTTTCACGTCCATCATGATCTTTTTTTGCCAACCCTCGTTTAGACCGCAGTTTCTGTGATTTAATTGCAAGCTCTCTGCGTCTAACAGCTTCTTTTCGCAAAGTTTTATAAGCTTGTTTTCTTAGTGTGTGCTGTTTTTCGAGAGCCTGCTGCTCGGCTTTTGCGATTTCCATTCCCTTGGTAACTCCGCCAGGACGAACAATAACACCCGGAGGCTCTACAAACAAACATTGCCGGCATAACAAATCGAGCAGTTCCCGATTATGACTAACAATTAGTCCGATTCCCTTAAAAGAGCGAAGCGCTTGAGCAATGATTTCGCAGGCTTGAGAATCTATGTGATTCGTTGGTTCATCAATGGCAAAGACATCCGGCCTGAGCCAAAGTGCCACAGCAATTTGCGCTCGTTTGCGCTCGCCGTGGGACAACGATATCCATCGCTCGGCCCAGTCGTCGCATACACCTAATCGACTTTTAATGATATGGGCGTATTTGGTATTTGTGATAATCAGCTCGCTCAATTTATCAGGTATATCATCCGTACGTTGCGGACAATAAACTGAATTGTGACACACCATAATTGAACCTGTATTGGGTTCTATAATTGAACCTGTATTGGGTTCTATAAGACCCGTTGCAAGTTTTAACAGCGTAGTCTTCCCGGCACCGTTTGATCCGACGATGCCGCTCCAGCCACAAGCGATGTGCAAGGATAAATTCTGAAACAACGGTTTCAACGCAGAATCGTATATAAATGTCACATTCTGAAATTTTAGAAATTGTTGACTCATATTTCTCAACAGCAATTAAAGTAATTTGTAAAGTTGTGAATGAGCGCAAAATAACAGCCACGGCAAAGAAAAAGCAGATCAGGTCTTTGCGCACAAACATTACATTAATTTGACAATGAATAGTCAAAGGATTATGCTAAAACCTAAAATCTGCTTTATAATACTTACACCGCCGTGGCTCCGAGCTATTTACAAATCTGTTTTTGCTGATAGTAACTATTCTTTATACTTTAGTTCCTTATTAAAATAGCCGGATAATTTCAAAGTTGGCCTTCACGTGCTCATTTGAATAAAATCGTGTTATTTGTTCTACGAAAGATGGGAGGTTAAAAAAACGCCATCTGTCACAAATTCCTTACCAGAGTATTGGCGGTGGAAATACGCATTTTTATGCTCAATAACGCTGGTTTTGAAAAAACAAATAATTTTTTCAGAAAAATTAGAAAAATCCTTGCGGGAGAAACTACAAACTGATATATTACACTTTATTTTATAAAGTACTTTATTATTAGGAGATAATTATGAATAATGAAGAATTAAATCTAACAGAAATAAAAGGGCCGGATATTGCCGAGGACGATATCAAATTTATGCGCTCCGTGGTGGAAAGAGCGGACAGGCAGGTCAGGCCGACAGGCTATGCATTAACTGCATGTGGGTTGATATGTCTAACCTGTTACACTGCAGTGCATTTTCTGTTCAAATCAGAGCAGCAAAAGTGGCTGTTGCCTGTGTATCTGACTCTGATGGTCATTTTACTGGGGTATACGTTTTTTGTATTAACACGTGGGGCTAAGCGTCAAAAGATAGAAGGCTACGTTCCGCAGATGCCCAGGCAGCTTACTACGATATGGTTCATCGTTGCATTACACATAATCGCATGGAGCATACTGGGGATAGTGTTGAACAATTACTGTGGAGGAGATCCCGGATTTATCGCAGCCATGGGACTGAGCATCGCGCTGAGCGCAACAGGAATTCTGTATTCGAGAGAATATCTTTACGGCGGATTATGTATTTTTGCATGCATGTTTCTGATGTATTTTGTAAAGGACTACGGCTATATCATACTCGGTATTGCCACTGCTACAGGATGCATTATGCCGGAATTAATCTGCCGGTGGAAATTCAACAAGCAGGTACAAGGAAATGGCTAAATCTGATTCGTTGCAATTAGATGAGTTGATATTGTCCAAGACTCGGTTAGGCATAATATCCGCTCTTATCGGCGGTGACTCTTTGGAATTTACATATCTCCGCAATCTTCTGGATCTCTCTGACGGAAATCTCAGCGTCCAGATTCGCAAGCTGGAAGAAGCGGGCTATATCAGAGTTAAAAAAGTGTTCGTCCAGCGCAAGCCGAAAACGTTTTGCAAAATTACCCGTAAAGGGCAGAGAGCAGTAAAGAATCTGATTGGCAAACTCGAGTCTTTAATAAATCTTGATTAAGAACTGTTAGCGCAGTACAGTTTTACGGATTATCGCCAGTCTCATGCTTTATAGATGTCGGTCTTGCGCTTAGTTAACGGCCGTAACAATTCCGGAAGAGTTATGCCGGTAAGGTCACACAAGATGGCTTCACGGCCGAACATGTCTTCAAGCTCCTTCTCCAACCCAAAGTAGCACCTGGCGTGCTCCTTAGGTTCCATTGGAAAAAATTCCACGAGTAAATACATTTCAGGCTCTTCGTTACCGATATTCTCCTGGTCGTTAGAGGAGCCGCGCAATCCCAGATATTTTACATTATGTTGTCTGCAAAGATTCGCGATTTCTTCGCTATAGTCTCTTTTACTTTCAATCATTTTGTAATTTTCCCTTAACCTGAATAAATTGTAGATTCCACCGGAGTTTTTGTCAAACCAAAATTGCCTAAAAATATACGAAGGTATCAACTATGGGATTCATAAAGCCTGACGATTGCCAGGTATTATTTCGGTATATTTTTAGCCGACTATGCTGGCCTGAATCCACCTCGCATACAACTTTAGACAGCAAATAGCCGAATCTCTTATTAATTCCAGCTTCATGGGCTTGATTTTAGTGATAAAGGCTAATGCGTTGAATATGAAAACGAACCTTGATCACTTGAAGTTCAGTTTGTTGGTAAACTTGCACGATGCTTAATTCATTATTATCCATTCACAACTCAACGTTCACCATTTAGAACCTGTTGTGGCGTCTTGGAAGAGGGGGCGGGGCGTGGTGACGATGAGGCCGACGCGGTTGTGCTGGAGGCAAGGGCGGACGCTTCGGAGCAGTCACAATTACGACTTCACGTCCATGCGAGTGATGATTGTATCTGTAGCCGACACAACCGGTAAGTGATACTATCAGGATTCCAAAGATTATTGTTAAAATTAGCCGTTTCATTTTAATGCTCCTTTCGTCATTAATTCTGTCTTTATCTCTACTTATATAAGGCAATAAAAGCTCAGAAAGTAACGAAGGTCTTCAGATGGGAAAGGAGCAAAAATCATAAATTTCAGATTTTTGCTTCCAACTACCATTGCTTTCAGTAGCATGACAGCAGCTTAAAGTGATATCTGAATGGTAGTATGGTGCTTATAGCAGGGTTAATGAAGTGCGTTCCTCGGCAGACAGATGCAACCGGTGTCGTCATCATAAGGCTCACCGGTTTCTGGGTATTTTATAATCTTCATCATCAGTGTATCTAATGACCAAAAAGTCTCGACATGCCCATCCGTATAGCCAGCACGCAACTTAATATCCGGCACAGTAGGTTGGTACGTGACTTCGCCGGACCAATAATCAGAAGATAGCTGCGTCCCCTCATTGATAGAAGCTTCTGCAAATTTTTCACAACTACTGTAAGCGTCAGGGCTTCGCCAGTGGTTGTAGCCGAGGTAATCGCTGACTAATAGCTTGCTGCATCTACCACCGGAGGCGGAATTCTTCGGACCTTGGAAAAGATAATCTCTTTCTTCGAGGTAGCCGGTATAGTTCCAGTAAAAGCAATATATTCCGTACACTTGATCTGGGCCTGTTGGCATTTCGGGATTATCCCAGTCGTCGCCGGCGTCCCAGGCGACCTGAAAGTACTTATATTTTCGCGGTGCGTTGGGGCAATACATCGACTCGGCGTCCTCGATATACGGTCGCAGGTAAGCACTCATCGAACGATGGAAACGTGGGCTGCGTGCCTGACGGGCTGTCAACATCATCGGCTCGGCCCAATTCCAGGTTGAATCCACTCCAAGAGTTGCAACCGATGCGGGATATTGCTCGTTATTGTCCGAAGCAAAAAGGTTTACCCCATTAACAATTTCATGCTGGTTGCTGGTCCCGATGAGCGTGCGTGCCCGGTACCTGACTTTTCCAAGTACCGACAGTAAAATGCCCATCAAAGCAGAGATTATGGCAATCACTACCAAAAGCTCAATCAGTGTAAATGCCTTTGGTCTGCACATAACGGCTCATTCCCTTTCTTTATTTCGATATAAGATACACAAGAATAGTCTTGTGTTCTACTATTTTCGTACTATTTTATTATTTCAGTAATCCTTGAATCCCTGCATCCATTCAGGCCAGTCTTCCGGCTGAACACCGCCAGCCTTTGTCCATTCGTTTGCCGTGTTAAACTGCATGTTCCACTTGAGCGTCCACAATTCTTTGAGTCCGACCCTCCTGACGGACCAGTCTAGGAACAGGCCATTGACGTATTGGCGGTGTCGGTCGATACAAAATGGCGCCACACCAAGGCCTCCGCCAGGTGATCTTGGAGGCGGAAAGAAGTTATCAGGCAGACTCCAAGGCGCTCTGCAATCGAGAAATACAGGGATTCTATTTCTATTCCTGATTGGGAAAGTATCAAGACCTCGACTAAGGCGGAACCGAAAGTCATCGGGAATAGACAGATCAAACCGGTCGTTAAACAACCAATCGTTAAACCCGTAGCTGCCGCGGAACGGGGGCGGTGGGATCGTAATCTCCCAGGCTTCATACGTCGAGCCCATTTTGCCTTGGATCCGGTACAGTGTGCCGCTGGTGACTCTGAAACTTCCGTTCCTGAGGTCGTCGGAGGTCTTGACAGCCATCGGGCAGCAAGCGATGCCTTTGGCCCTTATCTCTTGAAAGACGCGGGGCCGATTCGGATCGCTTGCAGCCAGGTACGGTCCGCGCAGAAACCACAGAGCCCCGCCCGAGTGCTGAGGAAGGAGATTCTCATTGTCTTCTGTGTATAGAACCAGGACCGATCCCCACTGCGTGAGGTTCGACTGACAGAGAACAGCCCGTGCCTGCTTTCGGACCCGTTGAAGAGTCGGCAGCAATATCGCCATTAGCAATGCGACGATGGAAATTACTACCAGTAGTTCAATGAGTGTAAATCCTTCGGGCGATTTTATATTCGCACAATGAGGCCCATCCCGACGGCCAATAAGTTTTGGCACTGCTTCGCCGTACATCATAATTCCGCATTCGCATTTATGATTCGATTACCAGAATATCTGGGCATCAAATAATTATCAAGAAATTTTTAGCTTTCTGTTTTTATTTACTCAGCAGTGAACTCCTCTGACCACTCGGTTTCGTTGCCGAACAAATCACGTGCCTTAATACGGAAACGGAAACGGTGGCCCTGTCTCACCTCTCCAACTGGAACCATGTGATCACGCGATATTTGCCATCCACTGCTGAATCCGGGCTCGGTAGTACACTCGAAGAAATATTGGACCGGCCCGCTGGCATCCGTCGCCTCGGCTGCCATCATCTGCACCCAATAATCGAATGCACCTCCCCCGCCGTACACCTCTCTCGGCCTGCCGTTACGCGCCCACTGAGCAGGATTGGGTTCGGGAGGATCTGTTTCATACTGCGGAATCGACCAGTTGAGCGGAGGCATACTGGCCTGGCAAGTTCCGCCGTAAGCTCCCATGTTGATGCGGAGGTTTATGCCGTATTCGTTGTTTGGGTCACGCGGCACGCTCATAGGCTCGTCGCCCAAAGGCGAGGCCGGATCGCCCGCATCTATACATAAACTCGTAACATTATCATAGGCCCAGGTTTCGCTATTCATATTCCAGCGCCATCCTTCGCTCTTCAAGTGGTAATCGCCGCCAGCCGGATCGACAAACAGAGGATCGACATTTATATTACCCTGCCCCTGAGCCCTGTCTAGAAGACAGCTATACCGGGCTTCGGATTGGAACAGATCGCCGTCTTTGTTGTTGAAGAAAATGCAATTGCTGATGTCCGGATTCGAATTTTCATAAGCCGCTATGCCGAAATCGTTATCTACAATTGTCAGGTTGGTAATCGTCGG
>WOR8_10003565_pt1 | contig 16129 bp, 17 predicted proteins | sample DeeMarSeWOR38_10_FD_19890 | JGI IMG/M metagenome (IMG submission 19890) | reverse complement strand
TGTACCTGGGGCCGTTTTTATTCGGCTATGTCCCGGGCTTTTCCTTAAACGGCAGCGCCTGGGATATCATCAAAGCATTTGTGCTGATCATCATCGGTACCTATGCGTATTCCTATATTTTGAGCGGCATCTGGCTGAAGCCCTTAATGGGCAAGTTTAAAAAAGCGCCAGCAAGCTAATTTTCGTTTTTTTAAATTTCTTAATTTCATTTATGAAGAGGCAGCAACATGACACTACCCAAAGTTGAAGTCAAAAAAATACTGTATGCCACCGATCTTTCTGAAAATGCGCGCTTTGCGTTTGCCTACGCGGTGAGTCTGGCCGACCTTTATAGCGCCGCTATCACCATGGTTCATGTGCTGCCCGAAGTTCCAGCGCTTTTGGACCAGAGTGTTATCGGCTATATCAGCGCCGAGCGCTGGGAGGAAATCAAATCGCAGCAACTGGATGAAGCCAAGGAGGCCCTGATCGGAAAAAAACGGGAACATCTGGCCATCAAAGAGGCCCTGCATCAATTCAGTGAAGATGTAAAGCAGCAACAGAAAGGTGATGGTTTTACCACCGATGACATTATTGTGGAGCGGGGCAATCCGGTCGAGGAGATTATAAGAAACGCTAAAGAACAAAACTGCGATCTCATCGTTATGGGTACCCACGGGCATGGTACTCTGGCAGATGCCATGATCGGCAGCACCGCGCGGCGGGTGATCCGCAGATCTAAAATACCGGTTTTAGTGGTCCGGCTGCCAGAAGAATAAAAATCGTTTCAAATCACTCATTACGGATATTTGGCCCAGGGCTGTGTTGCGAGGGGTCTAAATTTACATCTCGCGTCGGAGCGGGATCCCAATAGTACTAAAAATCCACTGGTCTGGTATATTGTTGCAATTGCGATGAATTTGTGGAGTAGCTTCAAGCCACGAATTGTACGCTCCGCCATTTCAGCCCATCATCTTTCACATCGACAATATTTTTGAAACCAGATGCCGAAACAGTTTTCATCAATTTTGTGATTCGAACAGACGGCGCCGGGCCTAAATCGATCGGATTGCCGATACAAAAGGAGAATATTATGAAAAAGGATGATCTTACGCAGGTGAAACATATCGGTGCTTTACGAATGAAAATGCTCAACGATGCGGGGATCAAAACCATCAAACAGCTTTCGCAAATACCGCTGGAAAAGTTGATCCAGGTAGAAACCATCGGTGAGCATTATGCAAAGCTGATCAAGGCCGCTGTGGCGGAATTTTATGGGAAAAAACCGGTGAAATCAGCCCCAACGGCCGTTTCCGCCAGAAAAAGGAAAACGGCGGCGGCCGATACGGTCTTAAACAACCGGATTACGGTGCTCAAAAAACGCTTAAAACAGGCCAATGAAAAATTAAAGCCCCTGGACAAAAAGAAGTACCTGGAATTCTATCTCGATTTTAAGAAAAGATCCAAAAGGCTTAAGGCCCATCTTGGTCGGCTGAACAAAACCCCTGGAGATCTTTCCCAAAACGTTACAAAAAAGGTCATCAAAAATGCCGATGCCTTGAGCGCCACCTTGAAAAGTGTAGGCAAAAAGCCCAAGAAGAAAAAATATCAAAAAATATCTCAGGAAATTCAGTCATTTTCGAAAATGCTCAAGAAAATTCGCTCCTGAATGAAGAAAATACTATTATTGGGGGACGTTCACGCAAATTACCCGGCCTTAAAAGCGATCGGGAAGTATATCAAGCCGGACCGATTCGATCGGATCGTTAACACCGGTGATTTCACCGTTTACAGTACCTTTCCCAACGAAACGATTCAATGGTTTCGTGAACGCAAAAGAACCATCTGCATATTGGGAAATACGGATCGAAAAATTTTGAGAATCCTAAAAGGCAAAAAACTAAAAAAACCCAGAAAAAATGAAAAGCGGGTGATGTACTTTTGGACGTCTGAGCATTTACATCCTGAAAATATCACCTACCTGAAATCTTTACCCAAGCAAACGGATATTACGGTAGGCGGTTTCCGCATCGGCGTATTTCATGGCACGCGTGAAGATCCGGATGAAGAGTTGTTTCCTTGTGCCCCCGAAAGCCGTTTCCAGCAGCTCGCAAAGGATTCGCCCTATCAGGTTCATATCATGGGCCATTCGCATGTGCCGTTCTACAAAATTGTCGACGGGATTCATTTCATCAATCCGGGCAGCGTGGGACGCATGTTTGACGGAGATCCACGGGCCTCTTTCGCGGTTCTCAAAATTTCTTCAGAGAAAATAGCAGTGGAACATTTTCGAATTCCCTATGCGGTGGAAGCGGTGATCGCGGATCTAAAAAATCAAAAACTGCCGGACATCTATGCAAAAATGTTCAGGGTTGGAAAGAAATTAAATTGATCCCGGCCAAACTCGATGCTTTTCAAGAAAAGGTTCTCCATGAGAAAGATGCCGTATTGCTATGAAACCGAAGGAAGCAAAAGAAAATAGACAAAAGGATTCGATAGAAAAGGTACCGGGTTCGACGGCACAGATCAGAGATGCTTTGAAAAAAGTCGAATCGGAAGTCACACGTGTCGCTCCGGAAAAACGCTTGCACAAGATCATGAAGGTTCTAAAAAAAAAGGATAAAAATGAAATTGTCCAGGCGGTTTTGGAGAAATTTTACAATGCCGAGGAGTTAAAGCCTTACCAGGCGGAGCTGATCAAAATGCAGCACCATCTGGAACGGACCGGGAAAAAAATGGTGATCCTTTTCGACGGCCGGGATGCCTCCGGCAAGGGGGGAACCATCCGTCGGGTAACGCGCTATATGAATGAAAAACGATATCATGTGGTCGCACTGGGCAAACCCAATGAAAACCAGAAGACAGAACTGCATATCAAACGGTATATTGAACATTTTCCCTATGCCGGAGAAGTTGTTTTGTTTGACAGAAGTTGGTACAATCGAGCCCTGGTTGAGCCGGTGATGGGATTTTGCACACAGAAGCAGTATAACCGCTTTATGAAAAAAGTGAATACCTACGAGCAAAATTTCCTCGAAGATGACGGCAAGACCATCCTGCTCAAACTCTATTTTTCAGTAAGCAAAAAAGAACAGGCGCGACGCTTTGAAAGAAGAAAGAACGATCCCTTACGGCAATGGAAGCTTTCGGAAGTGGATTTGCAGGCCCAGGATTTGTGGGACGAATTTACCAAAAAAAAATTCATGCTGTTAAAAAGGACGCATACCAAAAAATCGCCATGGTACGTCATCCGATCCGACGATAAGCATCTGGCCCGACGGGAAACCATGAAAGTCATCCTTAACAGGGTGCCTTATAGAGGAAGAAGCCGTAAACTGGATTTTACCTTGGATCCCGATATTGTTATCCCGGGCGATCGGGAATTACAGATCATGAAAGAGCAACTGAAGAAATACGGCAAGTCCCTGGTGTGATTGCTGAGATTTTTTTGGTCCGGGAAAAATATTCCAGATTTCATAGATTGTGTTTTCTTCGTTAATTGATAAACTGGAGGGGAAAAATGGCGAAAAATAAACCGCAGAATAAAAAAAGTAATAAGAAATCGAACGCTTCAGCAGTGAAAGAAACAGAACCAATTGCGGTTAAAGATGAAAAAGCAGAAAAAAAAGAAAAGAAGTCACCTAAAAAAGACAAAAAACTGAAGCGAAAATTATCCGAACACACCAGTCTTAAAAATTTAGATAAGAAAAAATCAAAAAAACGCCAGGCCGTTTGGGTAAAAAAATTCACCCTCGAATACGAACAGGAGTTGCATAAACTGCAAATAGAGCTTTTGAAATGGCAAAAACATGTTATTGCCAACGAACAGCGTGTATTGATGTTATTTGAAGGGAGGGATGCCGCCGGTAAGGGCGGGACGATAAAAAGGATTATTGAACATTTGAACCCAAGAGGTGCACGGGTTGTGGCGCTTCTAAGACCCAGCGACAGGGAGCGGACGCAGTGGTATTTTCAAAGATATATTCAACAGCTCCCATCTGGGGGGGAGATCGTGCTCTTTGACCGCAGCTGGTACAATCGTGCCATGGTTGAACCGACGATGGGTTTCTGCAGCGATGAGGAGAATAAACGCTTCTTAAAAGACACACCGATGCTTGAGTCCATGCTGGTCAAGAACGGAATTATTTTGTTTAAGTTCTTTTTCTCTGTTTCAAAAGAGGAACAGCTGCGCCGGTTTGAATCCAGAGAGACGGATCCTTTGAAACAATATAAAATCTCTCCGGTTGATCGAGAGGCTCAAGAAAGGTGGGATGATTATACGGTAAGAAAATTCCAGATGCTCAATGAAACGAACCGAACCATTTCGCCATGGGTCATTATCCGTTCCGACAACAAGAAAAAGGCCAGACTCAACTGCATCAAATATATTCTGTCGCGGGTCGAGTATAAAGGTAAAATTCCAATGGAGAAAATCGAGATCGATCCTGAGGTCGTGGTATCGGGCATTGATGAAATCAGGTTTATGGAAGACCATTTAATGACGGGCGTGGAATTACCGGGATAATTCAGGTTCATCAGCACGGTTTGGATATGTCATTCAAAATTATTCGACCGTGATTAGAAATAAGGAGGCCGATATGCCGATTCAAGTTATCATTAAACGCAAATGGCAGATTGATAAGCCCGAGGCACTGTTGCCGCTTCTAACCGAATTGCGTTCTCTCGCAAAAAAACAACCCGGCTACGTTTCCGGCGAAACATTAAGAAGCCTTGATGATCCTGAAGACTACATGGTCGTAAGTAAGTGGAAGTCAGTTGACGATTGGAACAAATGGTTGCAGAGTAAAGAAAGAAGGGAGCTTCAGGGCCGGGTGGACTCTCTGATCGGAGAAAAAACCTTTTACGAAGTTTTTGAACCCGTGAGCCACTGACGGACGGTTGTCTGCCTATCACCGGCTGGGGCAAAAAGGCAATTTGGAGAAAAGACGGGCGTATTATGCGGGGTCAAGGAGCTCTTGGATTAAAACGGCAGTCTGACGTAAGGGTCCAGATTGCCCTTGAATTTCATGCTTTTTGGAAATAACCGCTATTTCTTTTTTTTCTTCTTTTTCCCTTTTTTCTCCGTTTTCTTTTGTTTTTTCTTTGCCTTTGCTTTCTTCTCTTTCTTCTTTTTTGCTTTTTTTTCTGCTTTCTTTTGTTTTGCTTTCTTCTCTTTCTTTTGCTTTTTTTTCGCTTTCTTTGCCTTCTTCTTTTCCTTTGCTACCTTTACTTCGGCTCCCTCAGTTTTCTTTTGTTCCTCTTTCTTTTCTGGCTCCTTTTTTTCTTCCATAGTGCCCTCCTCCCTTTTTAAAATGGTCAATCATGTTTTATGCTTTTTAGGAAATTCGAAGAATTTCAATTTGCCGCAGTTCGCGTTCATATTTGCCCATGATGCAATATCTAAATTCACACAAAATACGCCGCAGGTTGGAATATTGCTGATCGGCTGATCAGCGATGTAATTGGCCAATCCATTTATAGCCGGGTTATGTCCGACGACCATGGCCTCATTCACGGAATCGTCAATTTGTTTAACAACATGAATTAAGGCATTTTCACTGAATTCATAAATGGCTTCGCTGTATCGAATATTTTCAAGCGGATAACTGATTGCTGAGGTAATCATTCGGGCGGTCATGGCCGCTCTGTTTGCCGGGCTGGATATGACGAGGTCCGGTGTCACCTTAAATTTTTTAAGAAGGTTGCCCATAAAAGGAGCGTTTTTACGCCCCCGTTTGTTCAGGGGTCTTTCAAAATCATCCAGATTGGGATATTTCCAGCTTGATTTGGCATGTCGAACGATATAAAGGGTTTTCATTCTTTTCCACCGGCGGGAGATGAACGAAAAGACATAAGTTAGGGTTAATCGCTGCGCAACTAGATTACTACTTCAAGGCAGTCGGTTTATGCAACCATTTTTTTTTGTCCGCCACTCTGCCACACTTTGTGCATACGAATTGAGGATTGCGGACGATATCACTGTATTTACCCAGCTTTTTTATGATATCTTCCGACTTCCATTTGCAGAGCGCTTTTGCTTTTTTTGCCATTTTGCTGCTCCTTATCGATCTAATGCATTCGCTAGCGCCTCAACTGATATTGAATCGGTTTTAATTCTTGATTAATCTAATATCGAAATACAGGTTTGTAAACGTCAAATTGCGCTATCTCCTGCATACGGTCTCTTATTTTCGACAAGCGCTTGTCATCCCTGTCAAACACGATCACGAGCCCCTTCATAAGGCAAAGCTTGGAGCATCAGCATAGCGGGTGGTTTTAGGGTACCAGATCTTTTTCCCATTTTTCCACACCTGGCGGAGTCTCGTCCTGCAGCAGGGCCGCAAATGCCAGCAGCGCTTTACGGGCATCTCCGATAGGGTAATAAAAAGCATCCCAGTGCTCGCTGTCTTCGCCATCATGAGTGGGAATGACATAGTCGAATTTCCAAGCCTCCCGCAGCTCAATGATGGCGCTGGCAACCCGCTGCTCGATGTTTTCCAAATCTTTTAACGACGGATTGATTTTCTGCCTTTTGGTGCGGCGCAGCAGCTTTCTTCGCATGATATCCGGCAGCAGTTTTCCAAGATCAGTCCGCTGTTGGGGACCTTTAAAGAATACAATCTCTTCGCGGCAAAGGGGCGCGAGAAAAATTTTAAGCGTCGGAATATCCTTTAGTTCCTTCAATTCACCGAGCTTGGCGGGTATGAAAGGGTTGCCCTCAAAAAAGGCGTCTTTGTTCTGCTCAAGGATCGCTTCAATACCGGCGATCTCGATAGCCTGTAAATCCCCCCGAACATTCGCCGATGTGAAGCCGGGTTTTTTAGCAAGCGCTTCGATTTCCGCCCGGGGCCGAAAATAGTAGTCCACGCCTTCCTGCTCTCCGGGTCGCGGATCACGGCTGTTGTACAGGACGATCTGCTGCAGTCTTTCCGCCAGCTCAGGATAAAACCTGCGCAGGGCGCTATAAAGTGGACCCTTGCCGACACACGAGGGCCCCGATAACAGAACGAATCGGCTCATCTGTAGCTCCTTTCCAAAATATGGTTTCAGGTGACAGAAGTCAGATGACAGAAGTCAGAAAACAGACGATAAAGGCTGAAAGATTAACCATCAAATCTGACGTCTGTCCTCTATTCTCTAAAGTCTGACACCCGAAACCTGACACTCAAAAAAATCAATAAAGCCGGATAACATTTACGAGCCACGTTATCCGCAATTTTCATCATCATCGCAGGCATTTAAAGCGGATTGAGTATGTTTTTTTGAACTTTAGACCATAGGTTTTGATATGATTTTGAAGCCAGTGACTCCGGCGCGGAAACGGCCACCGGCGCCCGGTAAATTCCCATTTTTTCAATCTGCGCCAAATACGGAACAAAGCTTTTTAAAACGCCCCTATATTTCCGTGAGACGCTCAGCATCAGGTCTTTGTGCATCTTTTTGTGCCGATCCACCATTGAAAAAAAAGGGTAAATCTTAGCGACATCATATCTTTTCTTTTTGCAGAACGCTAGCAATTGGTTATACGTTCGCACAGAAAGCGTGGTGGGGATCATTGGTACAAGGGTGCAGTCAGCAGCATTCAATATGTTTTCAGCCAGAATGCCGATGGTAACCGGACAGTCCAGGATTATTAAGCGATATTCGCCAGCAAATGGATAAAGCATTTTTTTCAGCCGCTTTTTTGAATTGCCAAATTTAGTATAGAGAACATCTAGCTTGCGAAGCGAAAAATCCGCCGGAAGAATATCCAGGTTTTCAAAATCGGTGCCTTTAACGCTTTTATAGACACCTTTGTTCCCCTTGACGAATCCTTTGGGCCCCGACTTGAGTTTGGGCTTTACCCGGAAGTAGTATGTGGCCGAACCCTGGGGATCCAGATCACAAATTAAGGTTTTGGTCCCTGTCTGGGCGGACAGATAAGACAAGTTCACAGCAGCGGCGGTCTTGCCCACGCCGCCTTTATTACTGTATAGCGCCAGCGTTGTCATTAAACTCCCTTTTGGTTTCCTAAATTCCGCTTTATCCGGACTGGGCTTTGGAGGAGAAAAGCGCCTGAAACAGCTTCTGAATTGCAGGCGCAGCAAAGTCCGTGAAGGTTTTGGCAAATGCCTCTCGTACGTCGTGTTTTTCGCGGTCCAGTGCTTCAATCAGACTGCCAATGGCCACCAGTGTTTTTTGTATATGCCGCTGGCCGGCGGGCAATTCCGCTGCAATATGCAGCAGATATTCTTGTTGCACACAAAGATCGTTGAAATCACCCAGGTTGTCCTGTAGGTTTTTTAGCTGTGCAATCAGGGCATTCATTTTCTTGCGGGGAAAAAGACTGGCGAAGAACTCCATTAGATATCGCAATTTTTTGCACTCAATTCTGAGGGCGTGCAACGTCTCATTTTCGTTGTTTGCCAGAATCTTGTTGCCCGTTTTAACAACCCCCAGGGACTTCTTATAAATACTCTGGCGTGCCAGTTCGATTACGGGAAGCTCCGCATTTAATGCGGTAGCCGAATCAGGCGGCGGCTGATTTAAAAATGCTTCCCAATCCTTCATCAGCGTTGCATATTTTTTGGATTTCAGGCCGCGCATGACGTGCTGAAAAGCTTTTGCTCGTTTTTTGCGCAAATGCCTAAACAACGGATCGATGTCATCCCGCACGGCAGCGGGAAGCATTGCTTTATATGCATCCTGGTTGAGCAGATAGACGTCCAGGTCTCTTAAAGCGTTGGAGCGTTTACCCACATATGCAAAATTTTTCTTGAATCGACTCGTTGTCCTCGTTGGAAACACGTTTTTAATTTGAGCCAAGGCCGAGCGGGTCCTGCGGAGCGCCACTCTGAAATCATGTAAAACTTCGGTATCCAGATCCTTTTCAAAGACGGCTTCGTTTATCCGCATGACATTCAACAAAAAGCGCAAAACAACTTTGGCGGCCTGATCCGATCGCATTGCCGGGTCGAGTCGGATATTCATTTTGGTAGAATAACTGCCCGGTGTTTTGTCGACGACCGCCAATGCCTCAAAATATATATCCTCTGCTTTACCCCGGGTAAACCCGGCGGCTTCGATTCGTTTGGCCAGATTGCGCGCATATTTGGGATAACCTTTGACGGGTTTCAGCCATAAATGATTGGCCGATGCCGGTGTGCTTCTTTTACGCGGCGGGCGAATTTCTTCAAAAACCAATCGTGCCACGGTTTTTTGATCCGAATTTAAAATGCGATATGGCGTTGATCGGGATTGGAGTTCAACAAGCTGCAAGAGGGCGCGCATTTTTATTATGGGTGCCAACTGTTTTTTAAATTCACCGGCGTGAAAATCCTGGATGAATACAGGCACCTTGCTGAATTCTACGCTATGCAAAATTTCACTTTTTGCGAGTTTCCGCAAAAACAGCCTGTTTCCGGCTGAATACAAGATAAGTGCTTTATTAAATAAGCGCCAGTCGAATGTATCGTAAATCCTAAGCCTCTCGTCAACAGTGGGCTCCTTTTTGATGGTGTATTGATCGGCCAATTGGCGAATGAACTGTTTTTCATCGTGGCCGTCCGGTAAGTTGAACTTCAAATTGTTGATCATGATTTGATTTATTGAATAGATGTTTTTTATACCAATCCAGATCACAAATCCCGGCAATGACGAATGATGGCCGCAAACATCTCAACCGCATATAACGGGGATGCCGATAAATCTGTGTGTTTCACTGAAAAGCGGTTTCACCGACGATGAAACCGCTTTTAGGCCTTGCCTTTATTCGTTGATTGCTTGCCGATGAGATCGATAAACATTTCTTGCGCAGCGTTTCGTTTTTGGCCTTTGCGCGGGCGTCGTCTGACGTATTTACCGTTCGGCTTCATATCCCAGGCCGAGCAGTTGTCATTTTCGTAAACTTGCAAGGCCTGCTCCAACTCCTGTTTCAGCTGTGAGTCAGAGACGGGTACAATGGTTTCCATGCGGCGGTTTAAATTGCGCTGCATCCAGTCGGCGGAACCGATGAAGAACTCCGGGTCACCGCCGTTTTCAAACCGATAGATGCGTGAGTGCTCTAAAAAACGGCCGAGGGTGCTGTAAACCCTTATCGTTTCGGATAGCCCGGGGACCCCCGCGCGCAGGCAGCATAGACCGCGGATATTCAGGCTGATGGGCACGCCAGCTTGACCGGCAAGGTAAAGCTCCCGAATCATACGCGCGTCCTGGAGCTGATTCATTTTGGCCCAAATACCTGAGGGAAGGCCTGCCTGGCTATGCTGAATTTCTCGGCCAATTAAATCGGTGAAGCTCTCGCGCATATTGTGGGGAGCGACCATTAGCTTGCCGTATCCGGGAGACGGCGTGGCGCCTGTCAGTTCATTGAACAAGGCCGCAACATTGGACCCCAGTTCCGGTTCACAGCTCAAAATGCCCATGTCTTCATAAATTCGGGCCGTAACGGTGTGGTAGTTTCCGGTCCCCACATGTACATAGCGGCGAATGCCGTCCTTCTCTTCGCGCACGACGAGAGCCAATTTGACGTGGGTCTTCAGTCGCTCCACACCGTAGGCAACGTGGGCCCCCTCCCGTTCCAGCCGTCTGCCCCAGGCGATGTTCGGTGCCTCATCAAAGCGTGCGGTAATCTCCACCAATACCGCTACCTGCTTGCCCTGGCGCGTCGCTTCCATCAGCGCCTGAATGATCGGCGAATCACTGCTGGTGCGATAGATGGTTAGTTTGATAGCCAGCACCTGCGGGTCAACCGCCGCACTTTGTATAAAATGCAGTATGGAACTGTCAAAATCGTGGTAAGGATGGTGCAATAAAATGTCGCCTTTTCGAATCTCGGCGAAGATGTCTGCAGAATCGCTGAAATCTATACGGCGCAGACGGGGATGGGTTACCGGATAATGGGGGGGATCACGCAGTTCCGGGTAACCTTCCACCTGGAACTTCATCAAGTCCGCCAGACTCATCAGACCCTTCACGGGTTCCAGATCACTTGGATCAGCCTTGAGTTGCGTGCAGATCCAGCGTTGCAACTTTTTCGGCATGTCAGCGCTAACCTGAAGACGTGTCACACCGGCAAATTTTCGGGCCGTCAGTTCTTGTGTTACCATGCCGATGAGCCGCCCCGGAATGAGATCGGCATTCGGGTCTTCCAAAATGGTGCGTTCCCACGGGTCATCCTTGGCGACGCGGGATACCCGAAAAAAATAATACTTGAGGCCGGCTGCCTTCGGAAACAGCAGGCTGAGGTTGGAAGCGATCACCTGCTCTATCGGTACAAACCCGACGCTGTCGGGTAGCGGCACCCAGCGCGGTCGGTTTGCCGGCACCTTGATGCGTACGAAGCGGTTGCGTTTCTTTTTGGTTTCCTTGACCTCCACCGCAATGTTGAGCCCCAGGTTGCTGATAAAAGGAAACGGGTGTGAAACATCCACAGCAAGCGGTGTCAGGATGGGCTCTACCGATTCAAGGAAATAGCGCTGCATCTGTTTTTGCTGTTTGTCGCTTAAATCCGTATATTCCCGGATGGGGATTCCGGCCGCTGCCAGAGCGGGTCGAAGCTTTTGGGTCACCAGACGGGAAACGAGGCGAGCCTGTTTATGCAATTCTTTTCGACAGGCGTGCAGTTCCTCTTCGGCGCTGAGTCCGTCGGGAGACAGTTTTTTATTCTTTTTGCGTTTTCTTTTCTCTATCTTGCGTTTGAGTCCCCCCATCCGTTTCATTGCAAACTCGTCATACAGCATACCCATGATGCCGGCGAACTTGACACGCTCTAGCAGGGGCAAATTTGAATCTTCCGCAAGCGCCAGCACGCGACGGGCAAAGCTGAGCCAGCTTAACTCACGGTTGATGAGCGTTTTTGGCGAATCAACATCGATTTTTTCCGGCTTTTTCGCTGTGGTTGATGTCTTTTCGGTAGACAAATCTTTGGCGGCAGAAATGCGGGTTAACCGGCCTGGCTTGGCAAGTAACGGTTGTTTGTTCTGATGCTCCTGAGGGCTCATGATTTCTTTTTTCTCCGATCACCACAATTGATGGTGCGCTTAATTCTTGAGTCGGCAAAGCGGGAAATATCGAATTGGCAAGAACGCGCGTTTGATGAACGGGTGAGACGTATTGTGGATCGGCTTTAGAATTTTCTCAGATGATGAAATCAAATATTTCCCTCGACTCAATTCTTTATAGAAGACAGCGGGCTGGAATGTCAACCCAAATAAAACGAAGATGCTGATAACCTGCTAATTTTTAATCAATTTAGGGCATGCTCATTTTTGCCATCGGACGCACAACTAAAAATTTATCAAAATCCAGCCAGCCTTCTTTCAAAACGGGAAGTCATGCAGCATTTGACTTTCTTATAAACCTGCTTCACAATATCTTTAATACGAATTATAATGTCTTTTCGCCGAATGGTTTTTGCGGCCTTCAACTAAATGCTGCGCGTGCGGATCGCCAGTCATATTCAGCCTTAAAATTTCAATCAGAGCACATGTTATCATGGAATCACAATTAAACTTTGCCGCCATTGATATCGGCTCAAATGCCGTCAGACTTTTATTGTCCGGTGTATTTGAAGAAGCCCATTCAGCGACTTTCAGAAAAATGTCGCTGATCCGTATGCCCATTCGCCTGGGCGATGACGCCTTTACTCAAAAATGCATTTCTGACAGCAAGGTCTCGCAACTTGTAAAGAGCATGATCGGATTCAAACACCTGATCGACGCCTTCGAGCCACTGGATTTTATGGCCTGTGCCACATCGGCGATGCGTGAGGCGGAAAACGGGCCGGAGATATGCAATCAAATTCTCGCCGAGACGGACATTAAAGTCGATATTATTGACGGCGTAAGAGAGGCACAGTTTATTTTTGAAAATAAAAGTGCAGATCTGTTCGGTGGTAACGATGCTTATTTGTCCGTGGACATCGGCGGTGGTAGCACGGATATAACCCTGTTCTCGAGGGGCCAAATTATTACAACCGGGTCATTTAACATCGGAACCATCCGGTTGCTGGAGGGCCTGGTGTCAAAAGCCTATTGGAAAAAGATGAGACAGTGGCTGAAAAACTGCTCCGCTCCTTTTACTTCCATGGCGGCGATTGGAAGCGGCGGTAATATTAATAAGATATTTCGTCTGGCAAACTGTAAAAACGGCAAACCGCTTTCGGACAACAAGATGATGAAAGTCCGCCGGTTTTTAAAGCATTTTACCGTTGAGCAACGCATCAGGGAATTAGCTTTACGGCCGGACCGAGCCGACGTCATCATTCCGGCATTGGATATTTATCTTAAGATTATGAAATGGGCCGGTATCCGTAAAATCTATGTTCCACAAGTCGGCTTAGCCGATGGTATCGTTCGCACTTTATATGATAGATATAAAGTTTCACGACCTGAAATCCGTAACAGGATCACAAAATAGGATTTGGTCTTCTTTTAAGGAATCATCCGGGACGATTTCTACCGATTGGAGGTGAAAATTCCCACGCAACTTTCTAATATTACTATTTTTTAGGCCGCTCATTTTGGAAACACTGCGCGGATGAACGTGCAGCCGAATGGTTTGCCCGGTTGAATTTGAAGATTCCAGTTCCGCAATGGCCATATCTAAAAAGACCTCAGAATAAACCAGATGGCCAAAGGCCGGGTGATACGGGCCAGCTAAGATAATGGACCCGTTCTCGAGATCATGCGTTGCTTGAAGGCCCATGCGGATCACTCGGATGTTTTTGCTTTTAAAAAGCAGGTAGAGATCTTTTACCCGGGACACGGCTTCATCGAGGCTCAAAGGGACATACTCGCCGTTGCGGTACCTGGCGGCAAGGGGGCTGCCTGCCAGAACCACCGTGGGATAAATTCGGATAAAATCCGGTTTAAGCCGAGCGACGCGTTGGGCAGAAGCGATCAACCGCTCGGGCGTGTCTCCCGGCAGGCCGACCATTAACTGTGCGCCGACGTCATAGTTTAATTCCCTGAGGCGCTGGATGGCCTTTTCCGTATCCGAGGCGCTGTGGCCGCGTTTTGTGGCCGACAATACCCGCTCATCCATTGATTGAACACCCAGTTCGATGGTTTTTACGGGAAAGTTTTTAATCAAATCCAACCGCGGATGGTCAATGGTATCCGGCCGGGTCGAGAAACGAATGCTGTTTACCCGTCCGGTCTTCACATAATCAGCGGTATCGGCCAGCAGTTTTTTGATTTCATTTGCCGGCATTCCGAGAAAATTTCCACCAAAAAAGGCAATTTGAACCGTGTTGCGCCGGGCGGTTTTAAATTTTAAAAACGCCTCGATCTGATCACGGATATCCTTTAGCGACTTCTTTTTTGAGCGGACGCCGGTAATTGAAGACTGGTCACAGAAGACACATCGGTGAGGGCAGCCGGCGTGAGGCAGAAAAATGGGGATGATGAGGGGTTTTTTTGAATAAGCCATCGGCGAGATTTATTTTTACCTGTTTAGTCAAAATAGTGCAACCGGAGCGCTACGCTTGAGGAGCACTTCGTTCGAGGAGCAGCCCTTCGGGCTTTTAGGAGCGCCCTGGCGGGCTTTAGGCAATAACCAAAATCCGCCCAGCAGATAATTTTAATAACCCTTCAAACTTCAACGGGTTGCCTCAAATCCCGCTGAGAGCGGGATGCGCTTCAAGTGAAAAGCTCCTTAACGGTGCGCTCATCCAATCCCACCAACGGCGGGATGGTCATTGAGATTCTCTATTAAGAATCTCTAATGCTTTGGCGGCCGCATCCTGTTCTGCCGTTTTTTTGCTTTTGCCCCCGCCTTCCGTTTCGATATCAAAAACCTTTACGGAAACCCAGAAGGTTTTATCGTGATCCGGCCCTTCCTCGCGAACGACTTTATAATACGGTATAGCACCGTGTTTTTCCTGAACCCATTCCTGCAGCCGGCTTTTGTAGTCATAACTGTCGATAGCCGAGTGAATCTGATCCAGAAAGGGAACAAAATTATTTTCTATTATCTCAAAGGCAACTTTGAAACCGCCATCGCGCCATAATGGCCAGATGGGTTTCATTGACCAGATTGGCCCGGGTTCTTGAAAGGTCACCCTCTTTTAAGTGCGGGTAGCGTTCCATTAAAATGTGGCCGACAATGAGGTTTAATACGGCATCGCCCAGAAACTCGAAGCGTTCATTGTCCCGTAATCCCGAGTCCGACTGTTCATTTACATAAGAGCTGTGCCTTAAGGCTTCATCCAGCAGGTCTCTTGACCGAAATTGATAACCAAGTTTTTGTTCGATATTGAGCTGATTGGCGGTAACCATTAAAGGTCCTATGTTTGTGTCTGGGCACCGAGTAATTTTTCGTACAGCAAATACGGAATAAACAGTGAACCTTTTCCGGATCCCATTTTTATTTGAGGCGTTATGGTTCCGTGAAAATCTGTGCCGCCGGTCATCAACAGGCCGTACTTTCCGGCCAGTTCCGTGTATTGCCGTATTTGTTGAGGTGTATGCCCGGGATAATATACCTCTATCCCTGCGAGGCCTATTTTCATTAAATTTTGCAGGAGCGCATCTAATTTTTGATCATTTTCAATATTCAAAAGCGCCGGGTGCGCCAGAACAGGAACGCCCCCCGCCGCCCGGATGATCTGAATCGCCTGTTCACATTCAATGCGATACTTGTCTACATATGCCGGCCCACGGGTCCCCAAATATTTGTCAAATGCTTCGTCGATGGACGTCACGAAGCCTTTTTTCACCATGGCATAGGCAATATGGGGTCTGCCCAGCTGGCCTTCTCCGACCTCTTGATTAACTTCGTCTAAAGAAATCTGGAATCCTAATTTATTTAAAAGTTTTAAAATTGAGGGGTTACGATTTTTTCTGGCATCCTGAAGTTTGCTCAGCGCTTGATTCAAGTCGCGATTATCAAGGTGGATATCATAGCCTAAAATATGAAAACTTCCAGAGCCGGGGAAAAATGGGGGGTGTGCTGCACTGATCTCGACCCCGGTCAGAAAGTTAAGGGAAGGCGGAATGCCGATCCGCAGCGCCTCTCTTGATCCGTCTATGGCGTCATGATCCGTTATTGCGATTGCGGCGAGATTGAGCTTCTGGGCGTGGTCGAGGATTTCTGCTGGTGTAAAGGATCCATCTGAGGCGGTTGAATGTATGTGGAGGTCTATGCCCAGATGATGATTACAATCCAA
>WOR8_10005218_pt1 | contig 16131 bp, 10 predicted proteins | sample DeeMarSeWOR38_10_FD_19890 | JGI IMG/M metagenome (IMG submission 19890) | reverse complement strand
TTTTTGCGGGTGAATTTTATTCGTATGTCAGGGTAATTTGGGGGGTGGGCGGATGGACAATTTTCATTTTTGCTTGGGCCTGTTGATGCCGTTTAAGCACATCTTGCACTACGGCTTGCGCTGATTGGAATTTTTTTTCACCGTAAATGGAGTTATACTGCTTGATCTGTTGTTCGATCAGCGGAACGATTTGAGCGTGTTTTATCAGTTCGCCTCTGGAAAATCCCTGGTTAAGGCCTTCGGTGATAATTTCAACCACATCATAATCATATCCCAGGTCCTTAAAATCGCTCTGGCCCGGTTCCAATCCGGCTGTCGGTTCGCGCCGGATGATTTTTTTATCCAATCCCAAAAAGGCAGCCATTTCACGCACGAGCCGCTTGGACAAACCGGCGATGGGGCTGAGGTGCACGGCCCCGTCCCCAAAGAGGGTATAATAACCGATGCCGAAATCTTCATCCCGGTTGCCGGTGCCTGCCAAAATTTTATTCTCTGTGGCGGCTTTGGTTGACAGCACATTGGCCCGGATTCTGGAGATCATATTGCCTTTATGGAATTTGTTTTCAAACGCCTCCGGGTTGGTTAACCGGAAGGATTCAACCAGGTTTTCAATGGGGTGGATTTCGTAGCGGATACTCAGAGACCTGGCGACAGCCTCGGCATCGGCTTCGTCCTGAGTCGGGTTGACACGCGACGGCAAAATATATCCGATCAGCTCGAGTTGCTGATGATTTTTTGCACGGTTTGCATTATAACGATCAAAGGCTGTTTTAATCAGCGCTGCCGCCGTACTCGAATCGACGCCACCCGATAACCCGATGACACACCCGCTGGAAGCGGTCTGCAGCACCGCTTCGATGACAAAATCACCGATTTCCCCGCAGACCTGTTTGCAATCCATGGTCGCCAGTCTTATTTTTTTCATTTTAATCTCCGGTTAGTTCTATGTCACCGGTATTGTTCTAAAAGTCAAGTCTTTTGATGAAGCTTGTTCGCGCCACTATCGGTATGTGGGTTGTCAATAAAACTTATGAGATGATGTTTTGGAATAGAAAAAGGTGGTTTAATCTCCCCTCAAAAACCGGTCTAGCTCGCTTTTTAGGGTGCGCCAGCCGCGGCCGACTTTGATGGCTTTGATGCGGCCTTCGGCAATGTATTTAAGATAGGTGGGGCGGGAAATCTTGAGGTACACACAGGCCTCTTTGGTGGTATATACGATCTCCTGGCCGTTTTCATCAAATCCGTTGCTGTAGCCGCCATTGCGCCGGTCAAAACCGCTGCGTCTGTCGGATTTTTTGCGACGATCCTCGCCGCTTCTGCGCTGCACGATGTGATCATTTATCATAAATACCACCTGATGTTTTTCGAATATCGAAAAATTCTCCTGGATATTCACTCAGTAGTACTATCGGCAAATTATCGGTTTTTCTTTAAATATTTTTGGCCTATATTAAAAATTGGGTGGGATATTTAAGCTTTAATTGATAAATGAGGTGAAGAAAAGCATTATTTTAAAAATTGCCAAAGTTGTGTAAAATACTGTAAAATTAAGTAAAATGCTGTCAAATTTAATCAAAAACGAATTGATTCTGCCGCCTGTTTTGTAAATTTGTAAGCCGGACGGTAGGCACGGAGAAATGCTGGCCGAAGCGATGAATTTAACATTAATTGAGGAAGAGGTGTCTAAACCAGATTAATTCACCGAGCAGCCCTGACGCATCGAGAATAATGTGTATCAATTTCTAAAGCTCCCTCTGTTTCCCCGACAAAGCCCTTAATGTTATCTTTCCACCTGAACCTAACAACAGTGAAGCTGCGAACATTTGGCAGGCTTGAAATTGAGAAATCCGACTCCGTTTGAGTCCAATAACCGCCCCCATTTTTGGCGTCAAATACCTCACAGAGCACAGGCTCTATTTTGTGATAACCTATAATATTTGCTAAATCCTCAAGCTCGTCAAGCATGGGCAACCGCCAGTCCTCATATTCAGCAAACTCCAGATCCAGGCAATAGTTGTAAGCCTCTGCGTATTGTCTATCATATCCGTCATCTGTAATTAACCACATAAGATTGGTATTTTTATCCAAAACAGTGCCATCTCTGAGATCTATGTAGGTAGTGCCGTCTACTCTATCAACATAAATTATTGGTTTTTCGTCCTTTTTCTCAATTTCCGGCATACTGGGCCGCTTTACCTTCTTAATTTTTATTTGAGAAGTGTAGGCATTTTCATTCTCATCATAGGCCGTCAGGGTGATGACATGTTCTCCCAGAGACAGAACGTCGGTGGTAATGACCATGCCTTGACCAATCTCACCATCTAAATCTGATGTCCAAATAAAATCAGCCTCAGCAATATGGCTTTCATTCGAATACGTTTTTGCGATAAGTTCTTTGGGATAGCCTTCAGTGAAAGTATGCTGCATTGCGGGAATCTTGATATATACACTTGGACGAACTGTTTCTGTCTTGTAGGTTGTACCCTTTTCTTCCAAAAAACATCCAAAAGGAAAACATATCGCCACTGCCATGATAACGAAGCATTTTGTTATTCTTTTTTTCATCGTAATTTCCACTCGTATAATGTTGAAAATCTTTTTCTTCTGTCTAAATAAATCTTTCAAGTTAAATATCGGCAAAAAAAGGTTAAACCTTGATAGATTTTACCAATTGTATTTAATGGCCATAAAAAATATGGCTTTGAACGTACTGCTTTTGTCGATTGGATATAATAAATTCTAAAGCGGGATGTAAAAATCACCGATAACTATCTATATAAACTGTCGATTGCTGACCATGTTAATTATTTTTGATTGCTGTTTAATGCGCCATGCAGAGTGCTGATATGAGGACCTTTGTTCTAATTATACTTACGATCTTCCTGCTAATTTTTCACGCACCGGCTCGTGCATACTACAAATGGTATGATGAAAAAGGGATCGTTCACTATACCCAAGCCGACCCACCGGCAGATGCCCAAAATGAGGATGGCTCCAGCTGGTGGGGAACAGAACCGGATCAAGAAGAAGAGAAAAGGTTGAAGAAACAAAGACTCCAGCAAGTCCGCTTAAAAATAAAAAATCGCAACGCTCGCAAGCCCAGGCCGAGTATCAAATCGGCGAAGCATATCGATGAAGATGTTCCCGTAAAAGCTGAAGAAGAGCCTGAAAACGATTCCAAACCCATCGAAAAAAAAGGGTTTTTTAATCGGTTATTTGGGATTTTTTCCAAAGAGGAAAAGGAGGAAAAAGAAGAAGAGGAAGAAATCAAGTGCGAGGAGCCTTGGCTGTTAGAAGTGCACGGAATTTGCGCCCTTGATGAACCCGATATGAAGGCAGTTGGAAACACATTTAAGGCCAAGGTAATTGATAACCGCAAATGTGTATGGTCCAGTTGCCGGGGAACTTATAATGGCGATATTGTTACATTTACATATAAGGGAGAGAGACATTGGGTAACCGACGGAAATGTTCCTGAATGTCCCTTTTACGAAGGGTTTTACTGGAAGTAAGCTCGACGGAATTTCTAATCTTTAAAAGTGTTCTATCTTATTCTTAGTTGAATAAAAAAATGCATTTTTTCATGACCATCCCCCTGACGAGCTGTCAAATGCTGTAAAATACGGTAAAATAATGTAAACATATGAAATTACGAAGATTTTATGCTTGAATCGATTGTTTTTTTCTAGTAAACAGGATCACAGCATGTCGGCACGCACTTTATTATAGCAAAGCGAATTTTATCTGAAATAGGGGTTATGAAGGTGCGAGACGGCATGTTTACAGGGGGATAAACTTTCCCGTTAGAGGAAGGGTTATGATAGGAAGCCGACGCCTTATTTTGGGTTCTTTTTTATTGCTGCTTTTGTCACATTATAGTGGAAAGTTTATCTCCCTCCTTTTCAAATATCGATACGCCATTCTTTGCTAACAAACGTTCATTCGCCCATACGATTATGCGGTTGTTTAAACCGCTTAATAATTATGGGCGTTCGCTTTTTTTGACCTTTATCTGAACCTTACATCTGCGATTTTTCTATCCTGCAAATCCACAAATATTCAAAAAAAATGCCATCTGTAATTTAGTGATTATCGTATAATTCTGGGATTTTCGCTGCAGCCGGTGATGTAAAGAATATTCCGGCTTCCACCGGAATCATCCCCCTCAAAAATCTAAAGAGTATCAAAGAAAGTGCCGATATATACTATGGAGGAGAGCGTTTTAGGAGTAAATACGATGTTTGATCAATTTGTTAATGGAATCGGCAATGTGTGCATCGTCCTGCTGGTGGGTTTGGCAATTGTGGCCCTACATAAATTAAACAACAAACACATGCGCAAGCACCAGGACTCAATGGAATTTTATCTTTACAAAATTTCGCGTGTAACCGGACACAGCGAATATGATGTTTTCTGCAAATCTGCCGAGGATTGGCCGGTTGCCACTGTTTCCAAAGAAAAAATCGATGCAGATTTTAAAAGCTATTTAGACCGCAGTGCGGTTCCGCCATATGTGCAACATTTTGTCAGGCAAAATAAACACCATATAGACGAATTGCATATACCCCGATTCTAATCATTAATCATTAGTTTGATTTCATCCGAATTGGCTTTGAGCTCCGGCGCGTACATGGCGTATGCTCTGGCGGGCAGGGCACTGAACCTGCCGGGAATCTCCGCCCGCAAACGGTAGCTGACGCTGTGTTTGCCGCGCGCCAGCCGGCGCACAAAGAAAGCCACTTTCTGATCGCGAAACTCCACGTACGCCCCCATTTCATTGCCGGTGTAGCCGCTGCGCACCGCCACCGGCTCAAAACCGGCGGCTTTCATATCTTCAAAGACCAGATATTCGTAATCGTTTTTGCTTTCAATCACCAGCGCCACTTCAATCAGGTCGCCGCTTTTCAAAGCCGCCAGATTTTCGAGCGGCTCGCGCTCGTATTTTTCGACCTTGCGGTCCACCACCTGCCCGCGGGAACCGGCATCTTTAATCTTTTTTTCGACTTCTTTTAGCCGAAAAACCCTGCGCTGCACTTTGATCTCAAGGCCCGCTTTGGTGATAAAGTCTTCCAGAGTAAAATAATCCAGGTAGGCATTAAAGTAGAGGGGGCCCCTGCCCGATTTTTTAAGCGTAATCGTGTTGGTGCCGGTTGGAATTTGTTTGCCTTCGAGAACGAATTCGTTGTCAAAGGTAAACAGGTTTTCGGCAGTGATCGGAACCGTTTTCATCTTTTGATTGTTATAAAAGATATCCAGGGTTAAATCGGGCATGGCTTCACCACTGGCGGCCAGGTAGTCGGCTAAGGCTTCTACGATCACGGCTGTATCGCGGGTGCTGTTCCAATAGGTGGCGTGCTTGCGGTTGTTGAGCAGATACTTGACCAGGCCGGATGCCGTTTCACCCGTTGGCTCGGTTCGCGACAACAGCTTCAGATAGTAAGCGTGGGCTTCATACTCGGAGCCGTACCAGTACCACCAGTAATTGGAGTTGGGTAGATTCAGATAGGCGGTCTGGTTTTCATCATCGTGCACCAGAAACTGTTCGATGTTTTTGATAATCATGGCAAGTTTCTGGCTGTCTTCGGCCTTGACCAGGGCCATGCCGAACATGGCCTTGGCATAGACTGCCAGTGAATTGCGATCGCGGTACAGATAGTTGCGCATTTTTTTGTTTTCAAACGCTTCATCGGTCAATACCATATAGACAAAGGCATCCAGATTGTCGGCCCGGGATTTGCCTTTCTTTTTCGTGCGATCCCACAGCATCAGGCGCTCAATTTCCTTGGCCTGATAGTTTTTGAGCCACTGCACGCCCCGTTCAATCACAGCGTCGGGTATCGCTGCCCTGTTTTCACGGGCAATCTGCAGCCCATGGATGACCATAGCGGTGGTATGGGGATAGGAATGCTCACCATAACCGCTAAACCATCCCCAGCCGCCATCGGACAGCTGCATGGCGGCCAGGCGTTTGACGCCGGCGCTGACCATGGCTGCGACCTCATCTTCATCAAATACCGGGTTGTGGCGATAACGGCGCCACTGCCCGGCGCGCTGCTGATCGTCGCCGATTTCCTGGGCATTGAGGTTGGTGCGTTTGTTGCGGATGACGTCCAGATCAACCCCCATGCGTCTTAACGTCTGCTGGGTGATCACCGTGGGCAAAAAGCGATTTAAGGTCTGCTCGGTGCAGCCGTAAGGGTAGCTGACAAGATAAGGCAGGGCATCTACCATGGCGCCGGCCAGGGTCGGTGAATACCGCAGCTCCAGCCTGGATTGCGCCACCCGCCGCGCCGCCGGAACCTCAAATGTGATCTGGGCCCGGGTCTGGTTGGCCCGGATAACGCCGGTTTTGGGGACTTGCTTAACCATCCCGTGCACGTAAACCGGAAAGCGCATTTGCATGGCATCGGATTCTTCATCGGTTAAGGCTTTCATGCGCACCACGGCTTCGCCTTCTTTTAACACTTTAACGCGCCAATCCACGCGCTTTTCGCCGTTGGCGGCAATCGAAATCGTTTGGGTTTGATCTGGGTTCTTCATCAGCTTTAAGCAGCCGCCGTCAAGCTCCAGCAGGACTCGGGCGGATTTGCGGATTTTTAGATAATTGTGAACATTGGCCGACAGCACGACCTCATCGGTTTCCACAAAAAACCGGGGTGCCTGCAGGCGCACGATCAGATCCTTGCGCGTGACCACCTCGGCATGACCCTGCCCGACCTTGGTTCCATGGCCCATGGCCCAGACCTTTACCTTCCAGCCGGTCAGGTTTTCGGGCATGTTAAATTCCACAGCGGCCATTCCTCTGGCGTCTGTGGTGATGCTTGCCGACCAGAAGGCCGTATCGGCAAATTGGGTGCGCACGGCTGGCTGGACCAGATCTTCGGGCTTTGCGGCCGGACTTTCCCTGTCGGCAGTATCTTTTTTGAGCTGAAATGCCGGGCTGGATTCATCGGCCATAGCCGGTGCAGGGGCCCTGGCAGCCCCGGCTTCGGCCACGGCCTGGGATTTGGCTTTGACCTCCCCTGCGACCTGTTCCTTCCCGGGGGTGTCGGGCGTCATCAGGTGCCCGAAGACCCCAATATTTTTCATCGGGATTTCGTTTTCCTTTAAGAGGTTATAAAACCAGCGCTCCAGACTGGACTGCTGGTTGAGACGATGATGCCGCCGCCATTTCCAGAAAAAACTGCGGATCTCGGGCACATTGGATCCACCGGAAATATATTCCACCGCGCGGTCATAGACGCTGATCACGGTGGTTCCTTGAAAGGGTTCACCGAAATAATCGGTTAACTGCAGGTTGAGTTTGGCCTTTTGTCCGGGGCGATAGTCTGTTTCAGAAGGGGTAACCTTGACGTTTAGTACCCGCTTTTCAGGCGGAACGACAACCTCACGGATTTCGGTGTGCACCTTGCCATCGTACACGGTGACAGCTTCCACAAAAAAGTTGGGAATATCTTTTTTTGAAATCTGGATTTTTTCAAAGGCACTCTTGCCGGCCATGGGGATGACTTTCGGTGGCAGGTAAACCCCGTTAACCGGACGCACAAACAGCATCACCGCAGCACCTTTGCGGTCGGTATTGATCTGCAGCCGCACCGTTTCGCCCGGCGCATATTCGGCCTTATCGGTGATCAGCTCAATCTTGGCAAAGCGGTATCCGGCGCTGTCATCGCCCTCACCGCGCACGGTAAAAATATAGCCGCCTTCAATGGAATGATTTTTGGCATCGGTAACCGTGTAAGCAAGTCGGTATTGCCCGGGTCTTGAGGCCTGGATCTGTAAATCGGCGCCACCTTCGGCATCGGTATTCAATGGCCAGCTGGCGACCCGCGTTTCCTGTGGTTTGTTATCTTTATAGGTGATGCGAAGCAGTTTGAGGCGACCTTGGCCGGCAACCGGTTTTTGATCAAGGGTCTGGGCTTTAAAGCTGGCTTTGATGGTATCGCCAACCCGGTAATGGCCTCTATCCAGCCAGGCATATACTTTAAAAGGCTTGCGGGCCACCAGCACGTCTCCCTGACCGACAATGGTGCGCCGGGACTGATCGCGGACTTCGGCTTTGATGGTATAGCGATGGTCGCTGTCACCGTGAATCAGCTTGGCCAGTTCGGTATCGATGGTGATGTTGACCGTGCCGTCTTTACCGATTTTGACTTCGCCGTCGGCCACGATTTCGGGCTGCCGGCGCGGCCAGTCCTGCCACCAGGGCCAGATGGGCCTCAGGCAGCCCCAGTTTTTCCAGCCCGGATACCAGGGATAGTCATAGGCATACCACCAGTAACCGGGACCGTAAAACCAGTCCCAGTAAAACGATGGATACCAGCGGCTGTCGTGCTCGCTGCGCAGCACTTTATACTTTACTGTGGCTTCGGTAACCGAAGAGCCGAAGTAATAAGCGGCTTTAATCTTAGCCGTGATCTTTTCACCCAGCATGACCGGCTCCGCCGGTGCTTCCACGCTTACTTCAAATTCGGGTTTTTTGTATTCTTCTACGCGAAACGTTTGGCCGCCGTAAACGCTGCTGTGGCCATGGGAAATGCGGTAGAGCCCCAGCGCGGCATCGGCCGCCAGTTTAAACTCGCCTTGAATCCCGCCGTAAGCATCGGCCGTCAATGCCTGGGAATATATCTGTTCATTTTTGGGGTTGTGGATGCGCACCGTAAAATGCCGACCGGCAAAGCTTGAAGTATCTTCTCGGTCGTATTTGGCATGCCGCACCCAGGCCTTAAACCTGACGGTCTGGGCCGGACGATACACGGGACGGTCGGTCATAACGAGGGTTTTGGTCTGGTTGTATTCGGCATCGTAGTAATCGGGATACCAGACATTGGTAAAACCCAGAAAGGCCAGGCGGCCTTCACCATCGGCGACGGTGGCCAGCCAGGACATTTGTTGAGACATATCGGCCGGGTTGATCACCACCAGGCCGTCTGCGCTGGTTTGCCTTTTTAAACGCCTGTGAATCACGCGATATCGCTTGGTTCCTTTAATTTGCCTGGTGCGGTAGCCGAAAAAATCAATTTCCACCCCCGCAAGGGCTTTGCCGCTGACCGCGTCGGCAACATAATAAAGCATCTGTTGTTTAAGCGGTTTTTTTACGATTACCGTGTCGGCAACCCAGATGACAATGCGGGAGCTGTTGCCCTGCGGCATTTTGGCAACCACCAGGTAAGACCCGGCCGCTTTGAGGGCATCCGGGAATTTGACGGTTACCTGCCGGTCCCAGTGACGCTTGTCGGGCTTCAGCGCCATCTGCCAGGACGCCACCTGCTTGCCGAGATAACGGGTTTGATTTTCATGCACGATGCGCCAGCCGATATTGTTCAGGTTTATTTTTTGCCAATCCAGTCTGCCGGGCTGAGTGCGGATATAGGCTTTGACATCTTCCAGGAGCCGGGTCACGCGGATGCGGTAGGCGACAAACTCCACCTGGCTGCTGTTGCGGAAACGGTATTCAACACGGGGGGTTGTGCCTGCCGGCTGAACACCGGCCGGTTCAAACACCCCCCAGTTTTTGGTGATCTGGTCGATACGCTGCCGGGCGGCGGACCGGTTATACGTTTCATAAATGTTCCAGTATTTGACGGCCCTGTCATATTGTCTGCGGTTTTCATAAATTTGTGCCAGCGTTTGAGCGGCATTACCGGCGTAACCGCCCCTGGTGTCCTCAAGCATGGCTTTGAACATCCGAATAAAGTTATACGCCGGGGGCAGGTCAAAGCGCCGCACCCCCACCGCCAGCTGGGCGATGGTTTCCTGATCGGTTAAGGTGTGCACTTCATAGGGGCTGCTTCGATCTTTTTCTTTATCTTCTTTATCCAGCGGACGCCCGCGGCCGAAAAAGGCGCCAGTGTTGACCAGGGTCTGGACGCCAAATTGCTGATGCAGAAAGGCGGCCCAGGTATAGTCCACAGAATCTTTCAGCCCCGAATTAAGCTGTACGGCTCTATCCAGCAGCCAGCGCCAGCGCTCCCCGTCTGATACAGCGGTTTCAAAGCTTTCTGGAAGTTTATGATACACAGGTTGGCCCGTATCATCCACCGGTGCCCCCTGGGTGCGCTGGTCATATTCGTAGCCGTATCCGGGCTCATAGTCCGGAAGCCGGGTGAGGTCGCTCAGATACTGCAGCCGCCAGGCCTGGTTGGCGCCGCGCTGCTGCTGAATAAAGCCCGCAAACTGCAGGTAAAATTGTGCGACCGCTGATTTTGCCGGATCTTCTTCTGCCGGCCCCATGGACTGCTGCATCAGCTGCAGGGCGCGAATCCGATCACGGGCAATGGCGTTGACATATTTGCCGCCGCCGCGATGATGGCCGCGGTGGAATTCACCGGCCACCATATATCCCCCGTGGGTGTTCTGACTGTAACTGCGGGCGGCATCCTGCATCAGGCGCCAGTTGCCGGCGTGGCGCTGAATGACGTTTTCGCGGAATGCGTCCAGTTCGTTTAATCGGTTTAGCTGGCGCAGACACTGCCAGGCCTGGCTAAAATCTGTGCCGACCCTTTTGGGGTCGTTTTGCATCTCCAGGCTCAGTTGGCGATACAGGTCAAAGGCATCTTGCCAGTTGCCATTGTTGTAAGCCTTTTGCGCCTGCCGGCGAATTTGAAGGTGGCCAGCATCTTCAGCCCCGGCAGAGGCGGCCAGCAGTGAGATTGCGGTGATTAGAAAAATAAAATTTTTTAATTTCATTGAATGTGCCTCCAGCAGCAGCGCTGATCGTATGAACTTGGTAGAGCCCATCTCAAACATGTTTATGCTTAAATTTTACAAAGACCCAATCCGGCAGTCAAGATGGGCCGGCCACCTTTTACATAACTTTTACTTAAATTGTATTTGTCACTTGAATATTGGAATGGGTTTTAGTATCAACTAGCAGAAACGCAGAATCATCTGATTGTCTTACCGGAAAAGCCATATCCATGAATACGGATCAATTGATAGAGAAAATAATATCCGCTGCCAACGAGGTTCATCGCGCCTGCGGGCCGGGGCTGCATGAAGCTGAATATGAAGAATGCCTCTGTTATGAGCTTGACCAGCGGGTGTTGTCCTATGTGCGGCAGAAACCGCTGCCGGTGCAGCAAAATTATAAAGGCCGCATCCTGGATTGTGGCTACAGGTTGAATCTGGTGGTTGAGGATTCGGTGATTGTGGAATTAAAATACTGTGAAAAAATTGAATCCATACACAAATCACAGCTCCTGGCATTTCTAAAACTTTCAGGCCTGAACCGGGCGCTGCTGGTGAATTTTAATGTTCCGGATCTGCGGGACGGTATTGTGCAGATCAAAAACCATCACAAGAAATAACCTCGTATCTTTTTCTTTGTTTTCCTTTCACAGATCTCCCGTTTAACGGGATCCTGCTGTACACAGATTTATTTGAGGTTTCAGGTGTCAGGTTTAAGAGGACATAAGTCAGACGACAGAAGAAAGATAGTAAAACCCGGAAGACGAAATATGCGATCTGACTTCTGTTTTCTGTCCTCCGGCATCTGTTTTCTGACACCTGAACACTGACACCTGACACCATAGACACCGTGTTGTTTAAAGAACTCCATTAAACAAAAATATGACACTGGACTTTTGTTACCTTTTTAAGGGACAACACACTATAGGAGTTGCTTGAGATAGGACCACAATTCAATGACCTTATCTCCCAGGATCGGCCAGAGCTGCCAGGCGAGATAGCCCAATGATAGGAGCAGCAAAATGGTGACCAAAATCACTGTCAACCGTCGGCTGCCGTTCTTTTTCGCTGCCGGTTTAACGGGAGGGGGCTCTTCTTCAAAATCCGGTTGAGGGTCAAATGTAAAGCTTGGCTCGGGTTCCATTTTGACAGGCGGAAACGGTTCGGCTGCCGGCTTTTCAGTCATATGGGGAATAAACACGGCCGTTGCGCCGAATTTTTGAATTGCTTCCAGAATCAATACGGCCTTTTCAGCCGCAATATCATTGCTGAGCGCGTAAGGTGTATTTCTGACCTTTTCCGTTAACGCCTCAACGGAAGCAGTTTTTGCAAATTTTAAAAGCAATATAACGACTTTTTTTTCGACTTCTCCGGCCGGCACTTCTTTGAGAATCAGTTTTCCACGCTCTACGTTGCTCATTGCAAAGAGCCTTTCTTTTAGGTTGGTCGCTGACTGAACCTGCTAACCTTATTTTAGCCTTTTTTCTTTAAAGAAGTCAAACGCTTACAAATACAAACGGCGGATGAAAAATTCGACCGCCGCCGGCGTTGTTGTGCCAGCCGGTTTCACGGTAGCTTTAAATTTGTTTCAGTATATTAGATAAGCTCAGGCATAATGGGCCGAAACCGTTGAAACCGAAAAGGCGGTTGAGATTTACCACCGCCGTTTTTATTTGAAACGATTTCAAAAACAGGTTCAGGTTAGAATTCAATGCTGCTGGGTGTTCTCGGGAAAGGAATCACGTCCCGCCGAAGCCGCTGTGGGGTACGCTGCCGTAGCGGCGGGCGTCCAGATACCACCACAGGGGGGCTTTGTCCATTTTCATTTCGTCAATGCGTGCTTCCAGCACCTCGAGGCGTTCTTCACGCTGACTGCCGCCGATAATCTCACCGATACGCGGCACCAGGACATCCATGGCGGCAACCGTTTCCTCATCTTCATTGACCCGCATATAAAAAGGCTTAATGGTTTTGGGGTAGTCATAGACAATGACGGGCTTTTTAAAATGGTCTTCGGTCAGAAAGCGTTCATGTTCGGTCTGCAGATCATTGCCGAAGCTGACCGGATACTCAAATTTTTTGCCGGACCGCTTCAAGATATCCACCGCCTCGCGGTAAGGTAGACGGATGTAGTCGGATTGCGCAATGTTTTCCAGCGTGGCCATCAGGGTTTTATCCACCCATCTGGCAAACAGCTCCAGATCTTCGGTACACTCGTCCATGGCATAGGCGGTCAGCTCGCGAATGAGTGCTTCGCCCAGGTCCATATTGCCTTCGAGATCACAGAAGGCCATCTCCGGTTCCACCATCCAGAACTCGGCGGCATGCCGTCGGGTATTTGAATTTTCCGCCCGGAAGGTGGGTCCGAAGGTGTAGACGTCTCCCAGGGCCAGGGCAAACATCTCGGCCGACAATTGCCCAGAAACCGTCAGATTGGCTTCTTTGCCGAAAAAATCCTGCTGGTAATCCGTTTTGCCCTCTTTTTGGGGTGGATGGTTCATGTCCAGGGTGGTCACTCGAAACAGCTCCCCGGCACCTTCACAATCCGAGCCGGTCAGAATCGGTGAATGCAGATAACGAAAGCCGCGGTCCCGGAAGAATTTGTGAACCCCGTAGGCGATCTCGGAGCGGATGCGAAAGGTTGCACCGTATTTGTTGGTGCGGGGCCGCAGATGGGCGATGGTTCTCAAAAATTCATCGGTGTGGCGTTTTTTCTGCAACGGAAAGTCTTCCGGGGCCAGGTGAATGACCTCCACCCCGCCGGCCTGGATCTCCCATTTCTGCCCCCCCCCTTTGGATTCTACGAGCTGTCCGTCGACGGCCAGCGCCGAACCGGTGGTCAGTTTTTTGATGTCTTCGTAATTGGGCAGTTTTTCATCCGCCACAACCTGGATGTTTTTCAGGCTGGAGCCGTCGTTGACTTCGATGAAGGAAAACCCCTTGGAATCGCGTCGGGTGCGCACCCATCCTTTTATCAGCACCTGATCCATGGCGCGATCGGATTTTAAGAGTTTAAATATTTTTGTGCGTTCCATCGGAACTCCCCTTTTTAAGGTTTAGTCCGCCTCCGGCGGATTGAGCCCGCTGTGCCGGTTTAAATCGGAATTTTCTATTGAAACCCCGTAATGGCTCACATGCCCGAGGATAGCTTACCCTATTTATAACACCACCCATTCTATCCGGCAAGATCGATCTCCTGCCATTTCCCTGACCAGGGCAGCCTAAATGATATCGGTTAAACGTTTCAGCGTGGTTCTGGGGCTCATTTACGGCGGCGTCGTTTTCAAGGAGAAAAACATTGCCGTGCGGACAAGCGGCACCCTGCTGATGGTTGTCGGCGCGGTATTGATTACGATATGGGGGGAGAAGGTGTCAGGTGTCAGAAAACAGAAGTCAGATCAGTGGCCTTATCTTCCAGTTTTTACCATCTGTCTTCTGACCTCTGAACGATTAGCGACTATATCGTCACATCCAGAAAAAGGCCGACCGGATCCGCTTGAAGCTCCCTGCCGGTGCCGGCTGCCGTCAAGGCGGAATGCAGCTGGTTGAACAGTCCCTCGGATTCGGTCCCAAAAAGCGCCTGGTGCACCGACGCCGCGCTTTGCGGGGATGCCAGCGCCGCCTCAAATTGACTTCGGTCGGCCTGGGAGAATTTGAATACGCCTTCCTGGGTCTTTTCAAAATCAAAGCCAATGCCAAAGTCGGTGCTGAATTGAGACCCTTGGGAGTCAAGCCATGACGCGACGGCACTGCGAACCTCATTTTGCAACGCTTCGGTTTCGGTGCCCTGCGACGAGGTGCTGGCCGAACCATCGAACAGGGCATTCATGGAATCGGCAATGACATTGACCAGGTCGCCCAGCATTTTGGCGTCTATGAGGGTAACAGGTGTTTCCGCGACACCCGCATCCTTACCAATATTGGCCTCCAGTTCGGTGATGTAGGTTTCAGCATACTCAGACGTAAGATCAGATGATTTTACCGCATCAACACCGCCTGTTTGTACGTCTATCGTTTCGTTTACGGGCTCATAGGTGCCGTCTGTTATTTCCACGGCCGGGAAAAAGTCCGTCGTGCCGCTGTCAACAATGAGTTGACTATCGGCGTCATTAGAACTCAGCGTAACCCGTTTGGTGTTGCTGTCGTAGCTTGCGGTGACATCTGCCGCCGAGGCGGTAATTCTATCAAGGATGTCGTTTAATGAATCCGTATTGACGTCAATGTCGATGGAAACACCATTGACGCTGATGTTGCCGCTTTGCACCGTGGAGAAGGCATCCACCTCTGCCAGAGGCGTTGCAGGATCTTCAGTTGCCGTCCCATCTTCTCCTGGGGTTGCCACCGCGCTATCCAGCTTTACGGCGGCAACAAATCCGGAGGTGTCGTTTGCCAGGACAATATCCGGGGTCGAGCCGGGCGTGTCCTGGGTCAGCAATACCGTTTCGGTAGCGGCGTCGTAGCTGGCTGTCACGCCGGCATCGGATTGATTGATTTTATCGAGCACGCTGTTAATCGAATCATCCACCGCAACATCGATGGTGGTCCCATTGATTTCAAAGGATCCACTGGTTACATCGAAACCGGATTGAAGATTCGGATCATCGGCGCCCGCCCCGTTAAAGGGGTTGTCCGGATTTACCGCATTATCCACGTTGTCATAAACTTCCAGCGTGAAGGTGTCATTTTTCACAAAATCCCCTTCGCCGAAGGTTACCGTCAACCCGTTGGACAGGGTGTATGGTGTATCGATACCGTCTTGTTTTTTGAAATTTAAGCTATCGATTTGATTATTGTTGGAATCGTAAACGTTGATCTGAATCAGATCTCCACCAAGGGTACCCCCCTTTTTAACCGTAAACGTGAGCGTATCGGTGCCGCTGGAGCCGTCATATTCGCCGCCGATCGTGGGCTGAGCGGTCGAGGCGCCGGTCCATTCGGTCGGGCCGGTCGAATAAGCCGTCGTCGAGGCATTGACCTCTTCGGTCGACTCCAGAGTGGTGGGTGTTGCGGTCCCGTTTGAGCTTAAGTCAAGACTGGCGGCAGAGGTGGCGCTTGCAGAGATGTCGACTTCAATTGTTGCAGATTCTGAAGCCGGCATCAATTGCCGGACCGCCTCCATGGCTTTGCGCATCCGCAGCACGTTGCGTGTGGTGTCGTCCATCTGATCCCGGTGATTTGAAACCGGAAATCCCTTGAACGAGGCGGCGACGGAACGCTGTTTTTGAATGGTATCAATGTAACCGAAACCAAAGCGATTGCTCTCGTATGGATTAATTCCCCCGAACAGTTGCATTTGTCCTCCTTTTGAAACCGGCGGCACAAGCAAAAAAGCTGAGCCACCATTTCAAGGGTTGCCCAGCTTTTAAGCCTCCTCAGGCAACCCGGCCATCCACCTCCGGCGGACCCGTGGCTTTCCGTCCCCCGATTACTCGGGGTTTGGCA
>WOR8_10004522_pt1 | contig 16138 bp, 9 predicted proteins | sample DeeMarSeWOR38_10_FD_19890 | JGI IMG/M metagenome (IMG submission 19890) | reverse complement strand
CGAGTTCGAGCGTATCGGCGGCAGCAAATCGATAAAGATAGACGTTCAGGTTATCGCCATAACAAATCGAGATATTGAAAAAGCGGTAAATGAGGGAAAATTCCGAGATGATCTTTATTACAGGTTGAACGTATTTCCTCTGAAGGTGCCTCCTCTCCGCGGGCGCAAGGACGATATCCCCATTTTGGTTAACCATTTTATTCTTAAGTATGGCAGAAAGACCGGAAAGAAGATTGATAAAATATCGCAGGATGCAATGAACGCTCTTATAAATTATGACTGGCCCGGGAATATCCGGGAATTGGAAAATGTGATTGAACGTTCGCTTATATTAAGTCGAAATGGTCAGTTTGAATTATGCGACTGGGTTCGACCGAATCTTCCCACGTCTATTCTGGAAGATGCGCCGACACTGATGGAACTGGAGAAAGAGTATATTCAGAAGGTCTTAAGACGGACCAACTGGCGGATTCACGGGGAGAAGGGGGCAGCAAGGATTCTGGGATTAAAGGGGACCACATTAGACGCGAGGATCAAAAAATTATGCATTCACCGTCCCCGATAGATTTTCCAGTATTTTGTAATTTTCCAAAATAATGGAATCGTTTTAGCGGCACGCTCCTTTTAATATTATCATAACATTATATATAACAACATATTAATATGTCTGGGTTTAAGGGTCAAGTTGGCACGCCGTTTGATTAGCATATATGGAAAAATTATTTGAAAAGAGGATATCATGAAAAAGGTAAAAAAAGGCAGCCCTCCGGCTTTGGAAGTCACGGAAAAGGACTTTGAAAGGTTGGTCTTGAAATGCGCTGTTCCGGCTCTGGTTGTTTTTGTCGCCGAATGGAGCGCGTCCTGTTCTCTTGTTGATGGAATTTTGGATAAACTCGATGATGGAATTAAAAAGAAAAATCGTATTTTTAAAATACGGCATGAGGAAAGTATGGAAATTGCCGAAAGGTATAATGTCCATAATTTCCCGACATTTCTATTTTTCTATAATGGCAAGATTACCGACAGCATTATCGGGTTGACATCTCCCCAGGAAATATCAAGGAAGTTTATGAATTTGGCGCAGAAAAGCAAAATCGAAAGCACAAAATATATCAGGAACCGGATTTGAGATCGAAATACAATTTGAAACAGCCGGAATACTCTACACGTGAAGCTCTAAGTGGTTTTTATATAAGGGAAGAATCGCCATGACTAACCTAAAGTTAGAAGGTGAAATAATCTTCTTCGGTACTATGGATTTCGATGTCATCAAGAACCTGAAATTTCGGTTACAGATTTTCTATTTGACAGGCACTTTCTTTTGTATTGAGTAATTGTCAATCCCGATAGTAAGCGAGTATGAAATGATTTAAAAAACGGATCTAACTGGATGAAAATATATGAATTAGGAGTAGATTCTGCCGATACTTAATGACAGAAAATTAGAATTTTCCAGCTAAAAAGATTTTAAAAAGAGGGAGCAAAAAATGGAAAAGCTCAAGTTATCGATCTATGCCGGAACATTGTTTTTTCTGGCATTGGTCTTTTTCACCTCGGTGGGCCAGGCGGCCAATCCGGCTACCATTAATGTCACGGTGACCATCCAGAATCTAAGCGTTACGGCAACGGGCCCCATCGCATTCGGAACTGTGACCGCTTCCAGCGCTACTGTGGCCTCGGATTCATCGCATGTGGTGAACGACGGAAACGTTACTGAGACTTACTCGCTGAATCTGACCAATCCCGGCGGTTGGACAGCTGTTCAAGCCGCTCCCGCGGCCGAGCAATATTGTCTCAGCGCCATGTTCAACGCTACCTTGCCCGATACCGCTGATTACGCTTACACGGATCACGCGTTGAGCACTACCCCGACGCCCTGTTCAGGTAGCAAGTTTGCCGGTGATCAGACAGGATTATCGGTTGCCACCAGCGGGATACGTTACCTGTGGTTCAAATTCGAGGCACCGTCAAGTACGGTTGTAACCACCGAACAAACCATAGTCGTTACGGTCACGGCCGCAGCCGGTTAATAATTCGTGATTTGATGAGAATGGAAAGGACTATTCAAGGGTCTCTTTCGCTTTTGATGAGGTGTTAGATGAGAAGTTTCATTATTAGCGTTATTGTTGTAGTCGCACTGACAATGACCCCTGATAAAGCTATCGGGGGAGGATTAAGCACGCAACTGGGCGAAGCAGTGATCGAGAATCTGCAGATCGGGCAGAGTTATAATTTAAAGCAGTTGGCCAACCTGAGTCTGGTCGTCACCAACACCAGTGATTTTCCGGTAGATCTCTTAATGGAGCCGTTATTGCCCGCGGAGAGCGAGCTAAAAATGGAAGCGTCGGATATACCGGACAAATCGTGGATATCATTTAGCGAGGATCAATTCAAACTTGGCCCGGGGGAGAAAGCGTCATCCGATATCATCATAACTATTCCTAGAGATGAAAGCCACCTTGGTAAGAAATACCAGGTGATGATCTGGTCGCATACTCTGGGCACGGGCGGCGGAGGTATGAATCTGGCATACGGTTTGAAATCGCGGATAATCTTTACCATAGACACAACTATGGCGGGGGAAGATTATAAGCCGCCGGTATCGAATGCCAGTGCCGGATTTACTGTGAGCCCCAAAGAGATCTTTCTGCAAGGAGTTGAAACTGGCAAGATCTACGACGTAGCGGAGTACACGGGGCAGATTCTTGAGATAACCAATCCCGGCGATTGCGACCGGACTTTTATTCTGGAAAGCCGGACGGTTGAAAACTCTCTGGCGATGATTACGGAAGGATTCGAGGATGCCCCGAACGCGTCTTACCTGAAATTCAGCGAAAACGAGTTCACCATACCCTCGGGCGAGAAGAAATCGGTAAGTGTATATCTTGATTTTCCATCGGAGGAGAAATTCTCCGGGAGGAACTATGTATTTGTAATTTACGCGCATACCGCTGACGAGGGAGTAACCGGGGGAGTGTATTCGAGGCTATATGCGTCAATTAAATAAGAAACTCGAAAATGGAAAAAGGACCTCACATCATTCTGGCACTCTCAGCATTGGGAATATTGGGGTCTTTAGTGTTTCTGGTTTCCGGGCCAGATGTAGTCGCCAGTGAATTGACTAACAATACCGTCACGGAAAATTCCAGTATATCGGTAACCGTAACAGTAGATACGATTGACGTAGATGTATTGCTTCTATCGGTAATCCCGCTCGGTATCGATTATGTGTATCCTGGTGAGTCGGCCTCTTTACTGCTCGGATTTAGAATTCAAAATTATTTCCTTACTGATAAGAGCATAGAATCCGTAACGTTGCGCGATGCTTCGAGAGGCGCCGGGACTTCTCCAGAATTGCTTACCAATATCGATTCTATAGCAATCTATCTCGATGTCGATAACGATTCGCTGCTGACAGTCGCTGACAGTATACTGGCCATAACGTCTTATGATACCAGCATAGTCACCTTATCGTTCGCTCCATTTACAATTCATACCGGGACTGCCGATATTTTTCTGATCGGGGTGAACACGAATTTATATCCGCGCGACGGTGATTCCCTGGACATATTCCTGGTTACGGCCACCGATATCATGACCAGCGACAGCACGATGGTAACCGGGCCGGATACGGCAAATTCCGTGGGATATAATATCGTCAACGGCATGGTTGCTGACCAGTTAACTATCACGCCCACGGGAACGGTAAGTATTAGCCCGGGCGATACAGTATTCCACGTTCTGACAATTGATATCCCGCGCAACGGGTATATGGCCTATATTCTACGGCTGTTCAGCGTGCACACCCTCGGCACCGCGGACGACTTCGATATAGATTCATTATACCTTTACCTCGACAATGGAAACAATGTCTGGGGCGGAACCGCGGAGGAAACATCGCTGGGAGAGATGGAATTTACAGGGGCCCAATGGGCTATTAGCGGGCTCTCCGTTCCCCTGGTAAATCAAACCGCCAGGTTTTATGTCGGGTCTCGTCTGTCAGCTTACGCCGCCAACAACTCAACGGTGGCTTTGAGTATCCCCGAAAATGGAATTCAAGTATCGTCCCAGAACGACGGCCCGGTTGACATGGCCACAGCGCCCGTGGATACTATAACGATAGTCTCATCTGAAGTGGTAACCGTCACAAGAATGCCGATTTCATCGAGAACGATTATTCCCGGACAGTCGAGCGGTCCGATCTTGGGTATAGAATTGACAAACAGCTATGTAGCACCGGTGTCGATCGACAGTATTCGATGTAACCTGCTGGCAATTGATCCCGACACGGCCAGCCAGGCGCAACTTGACGGCCAGATCGACAGCTTAATGCTCTATATGAATCTTGATGGCGATTATGAGGTTATCGGTTTGCAGGATACCCTGCTTTCATCCGCCACGCTCTCGAATGGGGTTATACTATTCGATACTCCGGGACTTACCATAGCTGGAAGGGGAGGTGTTATCGGGCTTTCGGCTGTAGCCATGCTGAACTTGGATAACGCCAAAAACGAAAATCTCATTAATATGGCGATTTCCGATTCCGCCGAGATCTTCATTTCTCCCTCAAGCAACGTAGCTGGTAACTTTCCCCTACAAAACAACGAAGATTTCATTATAGACGCTTTTCCTGCTGCCAACCTTGATGTGAATACCGTAACGGGCAGAACCTTTTATGGAGGCCAGTCGAATCTTCTGGCCTTCGATTTCGTGTTGCCGGGAAACGGCTATGCGCCGGATATCCTGAACAGTCTGACCATCGCCAATGCTGCCAGTTTTGTCGATCCCGATTCCCATTTAACGGTTAGTCTATGGGCTGATCTCACCGATAATGGATTTACCGTTGACGACAGTCTTTTGGGCCAATTTTCATTCAGCGCGCCGTATTGGGAATTAACGGATCTTGATTATCCGATATTGTCTCCCGGAAAGAGGTTTCTGGCGACTTTAGATATAGCAAACAATAATTTTGACGGGGGTACTCTCAGATTTCAGATACCTGTCGGGGGCGCCGGGTATAGTTCCGGAATGACGGGGCCGGATGACGCGCCTGTTGGTAATCCTGATACACACCTCATCTTTCCTTCAAATAGAATAACCGTTATCGGGATCCCGGAAACGTCCGTGCCGGTTTTGCCAGGCAGTTCGGATAACGATATACTTACTTTTGCGTTATATAACGGATATATCGGCCAGCATCGGACTCTTGAGGGGTTATGGCTAACCAATATATCAGCCAGCCGATCTTCACAAGCATTTGCGGATTATGAACTGGGGCAGGTATCGCTATATTACGATTCGGATCTAAACAGGATTTTCAGCGATGACTCGCTGCTGGCCGCGGGTTACTTCTCCAACGGTCGATTGCGTTTTTCCGGTCTTGATCTACAACTTGATCCGGATTCTCTTTCCTATTTCTTTGTGGTTATCGATATCCCGGAAGACGTCATAGACCTGGATAGCCTGGCGGTGTCGGTATCCGGCCCATCGGATTTTATATTTTCCGAATCTGTGGCTATCAGCGGCGATCTTCCCCTGGAGAGCGGCGGCTATCTTATCATAGATGGTTCGGTTCAGGCTCAATATGAAATTCTTCCAACGTTTGCAAGGACGCTCAGCCCCGGTGATACTTCCATAGTCCTGTTGGCCATTGATGTTGCCTCCAATGGTGACCAACCGGATACTTTAACCTCTTTTACGACAATGAATCTCATGGACGCCGATACCAGCGATATTTCGTCCCTGGAACTCTGGATTGATGTTAACGGGGATAACATCTGGCAGAGTTCCGATTCTCTACTGGATACCTTTACCTATTCTGGATTGGACTGGACTGCCAGTTCATTGTCTCTTGAAGTTGTCAATCCTTCGCCGACGCTGTTCATCCTGGGCGATATCGATACACTGGCCACGCCCGATGTCGCATTCAGGGGAGGGATACCGTTAAACGGCTGTCAGTATACGTCGGGCAATGACGGTCCTCACGACAATTCCCTTACAAACTCGAGCGTGTTCACCATTTCAAACTCAGGTCTGCGCATATCTTATGATCCTCTCTGGGATACCCGTTCAGTCAGCCAACAGATCGAAGTGCGGATTACCGCGACGAATGTATCGCAATCTCCCATCGATAGCGTCTACGGAGTGGTGATGAATATCGATAATCCGGCAACCGTCAATCTGGATAGCAGTATCTCCGGGCCGGTAAATCTCCCCGCGGGGGATTCTATTGAGTTTGCTTTCTATTACACGGCCGTACAGCCGGGAATAGTCACCTGGCAATTGCGGGCATATTCGCCCTCGGCTCCCGATTCTTCCGCGACAATACAGACAAACTCGGTCAATATTCAGTCATCCCCGACCGATGCAATGGTAAATCTAATTGACAATATTCCAACCATGGTTACGAGGGGGCAGACCAATGTATTTCCTCTGATTTTGAAGTATAATCACCCGGATACATCTCTCTCGGTGGCGTCTTTGCGGCTCGACAGCCTTAGAATCGACGTTGAGGATGGAACCGGTTCGCCGCTGGCCGCGAACGATGTTTTCAGCAGGATCGTGCTGGCCACCAGATATACAAATCTTGTTATAATGGAAAACGTCGTTTCTCAATCTTCGGTTTGGTTGGTTTTTGCGAACCCGGTAATAGTAAATCCGCGAGCGGAACGGCGTTATACCCTGATGGTTGATATTGATGGTCTGGCAACGGCAAACGATTTCGCGCTGGCTTTTGGCGATGCCGGCGCGATACCTATCGTCGATAATAATACGTTACAACCGGTAACCATAAACCCGGGAGTCGTTTTTCCCCTATTGACGGCATCCTGTCGCATTGACGATCCGTCGCAGCAGATGGCGGTTTCCTGTAATACATCGTATCTCGATGGAATATCCAACTATGGTCAGAGGGACGATCACCTGTTTTATATCAGAATTCGGCACCCCGGCGCCCCGGGAAGTTCTCAAATCCAACTTACGGGGTTTTCATTCCAGGTGGCAGATATGGCGGGCAATCCCGTCAGCGCCGATTCGTTACTGGATCAAGTAACTTTAAAGGACCAGCAATTTGTTGTTGGAGAACTGACGAACTTTGCGGCGGGTGGCACGACGCAAGCAATGCAGCTAAGCTCCCCGGTGACCTTAAATACCGGGGAAATCGATTCGCTGGAGTTGCTGGTCTCCATAAGCCAGGATGCGATATACGATGGTTTCGAGTTTATCATCAGCGACAGCACGGATCTCGTAGTCCGGGATTTGAGCTCCGGATCGTTGCTTGAGACCGTTACCGATACCATGGTCGTATTAAGCGGGTCAGCTTTCCCAATGACTACAGGATGGATCGATTTGAATTTACCGGCTATTGCCCCTGAAATATGCTTGACATCGATGTTACCGGTCTCGATAGTCGGCGGCGTAGATTCGCTGTCTTTGATAAATCTGGCTATAGCATATATCTCCGACAGCAGCTTTTCATCGGTTCGATTACGGAACGCAATGGTTACCGCCACCGATAGTCTTGGTTCGCTTCTTGACCCAAATCGGCTGTTTGACAGGATAGGTTACAGGATCTCCGGCGGCTCGATATTATATCAACAATTCGTCGATATGATGTACGGTTCTGTAATTTTCAGTTTTTCGGATACAGGAATCGTGCTGCATCCAGGAGACAGCATAGGAATTGATTTTATCGCGAACCTGGAGGCGGATGTTCCATATGATCATTTTGTCTTGTCGGTGCGGGATCCTGATGAAATTCTTCTACGCGATGCCGCGGACAGTTCAAATCATCCCGGGATCACCATAACTGACGGATGCAATACTGATTTTCCGTTTTATACAGATATAACGCAAGTCTTCTTCCCGGCAGGTCGCCCGGTTTTGGAATCGCAATCGCTTCCTGTGCAGATAGGATTTCCGGGGCAAATTCAACTGGCTATTTTTGAGGGTATTTTATCGTATAGCTCATCGAGCCCGCAGGGGGATTTGACCTTAGATGGACTAAGAGGACAGATTTTGAAGCGAACGCCGGACGGACTTTCGGTTGTATCGGGAAATAGCGTGTTTCGAGCGCTGCGTCTTTTCCTTGACAATCAGGAAGTTGGCTTTGATTCCGTTTTTTCGGGGGACAGCGTGGCAATCTTGGTTGATGGTGGCTATGATGTTACGTGGGGAGATAACCTGCCGATAGCGCTCTACTGCGATATAAAGAGCGCCGCTATTCTCGGTAATTATGTCATAAGTTTTGATGATTCGACTTTTTTAGAAATCTACGATAAGGATTTAGGAAATATTATTTTCGTTACGCTGGGCTCGAATTCGTATCCATTGTTAACGGCAGAGATCTCTATTTCTGACGCCAGCCTTAAGCATTCCTTTTCCAATTATCCGAACCCGTTCATTCCGTCGCTGGGGGAGATTACCACAATCGGATTCGTTTTGGCCGAGGATGCCTATATAGATATAACTATTTATACCATTACCGGTGAAAAGGTAAAAGAAATAGCCGAAAATTCCTTTAGAATAGCCGGCCCGCATCAAATCGACACCTGGGCGGGGGTGAATGATATGGGTTATGATGTTATATCAGGAACATATATCTGTCAGATCATTGCTAAGTATGTTTCCGGCAAAAAAGAATCATTTATGAGAAAAATAGCGGTGATACAATGAGAGTCCTATTACAATCATTTTTATGTCTGATTTTTCTTACCAATATAAGTTCGGGTTCGGGGGATGCGGGAACGGAATCGCCCTTCGCCTTCGGCACAGGCGCGAGAGATCTGGCGCTGGGCGGTTCATCATTGGCGAATTGCGATGCCACCACCGCTCCGTACTGGAATGCCTCCGGATTGACGGGTACGAACCGATTAGCTATAAGCAGTTTCCTCTGTCGCCTCTATTTTTCGGATTTCAGCTATCAATATTTCGGCCTGGCGATGCCGACGCTGGACTATGGCAACTTCGGTCTGGGTATTTTCCGGCTTGGTATCGACGGAATCGAGAAGCGAGACGCCTCTAATTTATTGCTGGGGGAAGTAAGTGATAACTGGCTCGCGATTTATCTCGCTTACGGATATTCGGTATCAAATTACAATCTGGGTCTGGCGTTAAACCTGGAACAACATTCGCTTGACTCATATAGCTCCACTTCTTCGCCGGGTTTGAATCTTTCGGCAAGCCGTAATTTTAAATTGAAAACAAAGTGGCTTCCTGAAATTACGGCTTCCCTAAGCGGCAGGAATATATTAAGCCCCAGGGCGAAATTGGCTTATAAGACAGTTGATTATCCCGTGTCAGCGGAAGCCGGTGTGGCGGCGACTTTAATCCCTCCGTTAAAATGGAACCAATCCACTTCCATTAGCGCCAAATTGACTAAGACTGAGGGCATTAATCCCGGTTTAGCTATTGGGTTAGAACACAGTCTTTACGAAATGTTTCATATAAGGGGCGGGCTACGCGAAAACAAACTTTCGGCCGGATTTGGAATCAACTACAGGTTTATCAAATTCGATTATGCCCTCGTGGACAGGGATCTGGGATTACTCCATATGTTCAACCTGATGCTTGAATTCGGCAAGTCGGTAGATGAGAAAAGAAAAATAAGGGATCTCAAGCGCGAGGCTGAATTTAATCAACTAATGCAAAAACGTCTTACCTCTCAGAGTAACGAAATGGTCACTGAATTGGTGCGGGAGGGCAAGAAGTTTCTTGAGGACGAAAACTATGACAGGGCGAGTACAGCCTTCGATCGAGCTTTATTCATCGCCCAGAATGTTGGTGTCGATACCAGCGATATTCACGAGCTGGCCGAAGAAGCCCGATATCATCTGGAAGAAGCCAGGGTAAAGAAGCTATGTCAGCAACATCTTGATTCAGCTACCGTAAGGTTTGAATCAAGTGATTATATAACTGCTAGGTATTTTGTACAATTAGCATTATCGAAATGTCCTGAATCAAGGCAGGCGATTGCACTTCTTGATAATATAAATAACCGTCTTAACGAACTATCTGTTAAAACTCAGATGGTAGAAAGGCGGCTTTCAGAAATTGATTCGCTTGTAAATCATGGTTATTTGGGCCAGGCATATAGCGAGGTAATTGCTATAAGCCAATATGAAACAGAGGATATCAGGGTCAGACAAATGCTTAAAAGAGTAAGGTTTGAGCATTTTCGCGAAACCGCCTCCAGCAATTATTTGAAAGGTAATTATAGAAAGGCCGTTATAGCCGTGGATTCAGCGCTGGCCTTATATCCCGGTCACAGTTACTGTGTGGAACTCCGCCAGGAGATCTCGAGAATAGTCCAGGTCAAATCTCCGGCTATTAAACAATCGACAATATTAACAACTGTTCCGCCCGATTCGGAACTGTTGAAAAAGATTGATAAAGATTATCAGACCGCTCAAAGACTGTTTGAGCAGGGCGATCTTGCAAAAGCTATAGAAAACTGGGAATACATTGAAAAAGTCGCCCCTGACTATCAGTCCGTCCGTCAATATCTAATAAATGCCTATAAATTTGTCGGAATCGAGTCTTATAGCCGCAATCAACGTCAAAAGGCTATTGGTGTCTGGGAAAAGGCTCTGGATCTGGATCCAGCAAATCAGGAAATAGAGTCGTATATAGAACGCGCTCGAAAAGAACTCGAGCAGCTTGAGGAGATAAGCTATGACCAAAAATAATAATAGCATTTCCAGCCGTAGTTGGCCCGAGGCGTCCCAATTTAATAAATCCATCAGAGTCCAGTTCACCCTGTATCTGTCAGTTATCATAATCGCATTAATGTCGTTGTCCGGTTATTTTGTGGGGGCCAGGTATGTCGAATCGGTTTCTCGAAATGTTATCAAGCTGTTGCTGGTCCGGGCCCGCTCATATGCAAAACCGGCCGCGGGATTGATTATTTCGGAACGCGGCGCCGATGTGTTATCTCTAAACAATCTCTGCAAAAAACTTCTATCGGACAATCAAGATTTATTCTGGGTTGGGATAACGAAGAGGGACAATGTATTCATCGCCCATTCCGATATAAATCAAGTGATAGCGGGAAATAAAATCGACATAAATCCCGATGACAGGCTGAATGAGCTATTATACGAAGGGGAAACTATAGATTTCCGTGGAGATACCTTGCATTTATCGGTGCCATTAATGGAAAACGATATCCGTCTCGGGGATCTGGTCTTATCTTCTTCTCTCGATCAGATAAACCTCGCACGGGATACGGCTATACTTACAGTTGTTTCCATTATAGCTATGATGATTTTAATCGGAATCCCCATAACCACGCTGACTTTATATAAAAAACTCAGGCCATTGAACGTGATAACCAATCACCTGAAAATAATCGATTTTCAGAATCTCAGCCTGGAAATCCCGGTGGCGAATAAAAACGAGACCGGATATCTGGCGGCCACGCTAAGAGAATTGGGCGTAAGGCTCAGGATAGCCCAGCAAGAGGTTGTCAAAAGGGAAAAAATCGCCCAGGAATTGGAAATTGCCAGAGAGATTCAAATGAGCATATTGCCGTCTGAATTTCCGGTTAATCCGCATTTCGAGTTTGCCGGGATCTACCGCAGCGCCGAAACGGTGGGCGGAGACTACTACGATTTCTTTGATTTTGACGACGAAAATTTGGCATTTCTGGTGGCTGACGTATCGGGAAAGTCACTACCTGGAATGCTGGTAATGCTGATGATAAGAGATATTGTAAAGGAATGCACCCGTACGATCCGCCAGCCGGCGGAGTTGCTCAAAATGGTCAATCGGGAAGCATTGCTCAACATCAAAAAAGGTATGTTTGTTACGTTGTTTTACGGACTCATTAACAAATTGACAGGCAGGGTGAAGTTCGCATCGGCTGGCCATAATCCTTTACTTTTCCTGAATGGATCGACGGGGGAATCCGCGTTGATTAAAACCAAAGGATTTCCTATCGGTGTTTTCAAACCGACGATATTCGACGAAAGAGTTGAAAACAAAGAGCTCTTGCTTAATAAAAACGACTGCATACTACAGTATAGCGATGGCATAATCGAAGGCCGAAATGCCAGTCAACAGGAATACGGCATGGATCGTTTCGAGCAAACGGTAAAATCATTTCATAATCTAAGCGCAAAAGAACTGGTCAATATGACCATCGAGCAACATAAGACCTTTGTGGGTTCAGCGTCTCAGCACGACGATATAACCTTGGTCGCTTTGAAATGGAAAAAGGCCGAATTTTACGCGGCTGAAACCGATAGATGCGGGATAAGTTATGTCCATAAAATCCAATGATGTTAAAACGATTGTCATTCCTTTCGATTTGAATAACCGGAGCCCGGCCGGATTCTTGAAGGACATACAATCGATTATAAGAAAAAGCGAAAAACAATTATCTCTAAATTGTGTACAATTGAAAAGACTAAATAAAGAGCATATTATTGTTTTGCTGAATATAATTCACAGCCGCTTCAATGTGGGTATGGAAGTATGCGTTGAATCGGCATCTCCAGCGTTATTAAAAGTATTTTATGAATTAGGTTTATCGAAGTATATAAAATCTAATCTCAACGCTACTTCCTCTGAAAACGGGGCATTATTAATATCCACATCTTTAATTACAGGTAATCCGTTTTATGATGAATTTAAGACCGATTCGTTAAGTTTGCAGCAATCGTTAAATGATTTTGAGCGGTATCTGGTTTCCAATAACATAGGGGATTTACCGCGTATGGCATTATATACCATTTATTATGAGATAACTCGGAACATTTTAGAACATTCCGGCTTGAATAAAAAAGATAAAGTTTCGGTTTACGCATATAACGAAAAAAACAGATTCGTTTTGAGATTTATAGATTATGGAATCAAATTTGATCCTTCCTCGTGTCCAGGCGAATTAAACCTGGGAAACGTATTGAAGAATGGCAGACGTAGAGGAATAGGGCTTTTACTGGTGCACAGGTTGAGTTCAAGTATTAGGTATAAGAGGAGTGAACCGGGCGCAAATATCTTGACTATAGAAAAGAAATGGAGGGCTTAAGAATGTCTGAAAACGTATTCACTCAGCGTCCGTTGGGTGATAATGTTATGCTTATCAATCCCGGACAGGAATTACAGAATGACAACTCCGAGGAAATGGTGGAGGCTTTAAAGTCGGCGAAGTCAAATGGATATAAATTCGCCATCATCGATATGGTCGATCTGCAGTATATTTCGTCCAGTGGAATATGCTCATTTCTTTACTCTGTACAGGAATGGCGAGACAATGGAGGCGATATTATACTCTGCAATGTTCCGGCTTCAATCAAAGGCGTATTGGAACTGTTGGACTTGAAACAATATTTGAAGATCGCAGATAACGAGAAGGTGGCAGCGTCGGTATGCGGAGTAAAATCGTAGGCGGCTTAGCTATTAAGGCGTAAAACGGTGATTTGAGGGATTAGGTATCCCTTGGATTTAACGAAATGATACCGCCAATCCTCATCTGCCGGCGATAATTCAATATATATTTTCTTTATATGGACTATATTATCAACAAAGAGCCCGAAAACGCATTTTTAACTTATTGTGGTTCTTATGATTATGAAAGGGGGATTAGGACTCCTAGTACTCGCCCACCAAATTTTATAACTTATTATCATTAAACCAGTTATATTTTTGATATAAAGTGGCACAAATATGGCCCAAAATCGTAGTGTAAAGTATTGTTAACTCGGCATGCGATTTATAACTTATTGATATGTATAGTGTTATTCATGGTAGCGCTACGGGGAATCGAACCCCGGTTTGATGGCTGAGAACCACCTGTCCTTTTATAGGGGTTTTTGTATCTTGTTGAGGGACAATAAAATACAAGATAAGCCGAAAAGCCGTATTGGCTTGAGTATTACAATCGGTACTGTTTCTTTTTATATGTTTTTATATGTTTTGATCATGACATGGCACAAATATGGCACCTATGAAAAGGCCGCGGTCAAGGATTTTCTTTTCCTTTCTAGTCGATTGACCTCCATGTGTTTCCGTCGGATTGTCCTGGTCACCTATTCGAGCTCTTCGCATAGAAGGCCCACGATAATGTTCCGTAGGAGCGGCCGCCCACTCACAAAGCACGGATTCTTCTCGATCCAGCCCAAATTTACGGGCTGACCGCTCATTTGCAATTCCGACTTATTATTTTCTGTTTATGCCGCCTCTGCCCGAAACGGTTCGTTACGATTGAGCATGGCATAGATAATAACCGCTAACTTCCGGGCTATGGCCACTCGCGCCTTCTGGACATTGCTGCGATAGAGAATGCGACAGAACATCCGATTCAACTCGGGTGATTTCCGGACAGTATTGATCGAGGCTTCGACCAGAGCATGACGTAGTGGCCGAGAACCCAACCTGGTAATACCCCCGGTCCAGACCGAATCCCCGGACGATCTGACAGTCGGAGTCAAACCGGTGTAACTGGCCAAGCTTTTGGCGCTGCGGAACCGAGTGACATCGCCTACTTCGGCATAAATTATAGCCGATCTCAGCTTCCCAATCCCCGGTATTGTCCGAAGTAACTCTACAGTTGGATTGTCCTTCACACGCTCCCAGATGCTTTTGGTTATCTCTAACACATGGTCATCAAGTATGGCAACTATCTTCAGACATTGATCAATCGTCTGCCGGGTAACATCAGGTAAACAGAAACCCCTAATCTCCAGCCTGGCCTTCGGGGAAGCGATATTAAACACTCTCAGATCGATTCCATGTTGAAATAGAAGATGGCGGATACGATTCTTGTTCATGACTACACTCTTGACCAGGTGATAACGCTGCCGAATCAAGCCTCTCAGCAGCCGAATCTCGGCGGGCGGTACCCACGACTCGGGCAGAAAGTTAGTCCGTAAAAGCTCGGCCAGCATGCGGGAATCGTACTTGTCCGTCTTGGACTTCGATTCCGCAATCACCCGGACCTTGAACGGGGTCGCAACATGAACCGAACCGACATAGGGTTCGAACTGATCCAGTAACCACAGGTAGTTCAGCACCGGCTCAAGAACCAGATGGACTTTGGAGTTGAGCGAACTGGCAAAAGTTGAAACCTCCTCAAAGGTATTGCCAAACCTGCTCTGGCGAATTACCTTTCCTGTGGAATCGATCTCGGTGTATACACACCATTTCTTGTGAACATCGATTCCCAAATAGCTTTTTGACATGGCCGCTCCTTTCAGGCTATAAGTTGACACAACAAAAAATAGCCTATTGAGCGGCCTTTTCATATAATATCACAAATGACATTGGTGACTTATATTATTATATGTCAAATTTAGAGGATATTATCATCTGTTAATCCTGATTAAAGTAGATTATAATCTGAATAATATCTCTTTCAAAGATCGTAATTCTCTCGATTTGATTCGAGTTTTGAGTCAAGCATCCCTAAATCAGCCTGCCAGTGGGTGCATACAGCTAATTAAATCGCTTACTCCAACGGCTGCTATGCCGGACATGATATCAGACATGGCATAGGGAATAACCAACTCGTTATTATGGATGATAGCGCCGCAGGTATAAACGACATTGGGTACATAACCCTCACGCTCTTCCTCACGGGGTGCAAGTAACGGTTCTTCCAGGCGTGCGATGATTCTTGCCGGGTTGTCAAGATCAAGCAGCATGGCACCAATGCAATACTGACGCATGGGCCCGACACCGTGGGTAAGCACGATCCATCCATCATCGGTTTCCAGGGGAGATCCGCAGTTACCGATCTGGATAAACTCCCAGGGGAGTGTTGGTTCCTGCATGATTTTGGACTCCTGCCAGAAATGGATATTGTCTGAAAACATAATGTGATTGTTTTCACCGTCCTGGCGCGAGAGCATGACGTATTGATCATGGATCTTACGAGGAAAAAGAGCCATGCCCTTGTTCTGTACCGCTTTGCCGTTGAGGGTTAATATGTTGAATTTGATAAAATCCTTTGTTTCAATTAGTTGCGGTAGAATATTGAAGCCGTTATAGGCCGTATAGGTCGCATAATATGTAACTTCACCGTTATCGTCAATGAATTGCACGAATCGAGCGTCTTCAATGCCTCTGCTTTCGTTTTTCGAAACCGGAAAGATAACCCGCTCGGAAATTCGGTGATCGGGTCGGAAACTCATTTCATAAT
>WOR8_10003147_pt1 | contig 16142 bp, 13 predicted proteins | sample DeeMarSeWOR38_10_FD_19890 | JGI IMG/M metagenome (IMG submission 19890) | reverse complement strand
GTCATGCAATGAATTTTCTAAAAAGAAAAAGAATCAACCCATTTTAGAGCAGATGCTTTTTATGTTTTAAACCACGGATGGACGCTCCAGACAAAGCCGCAGGGGCCATGCCGGAGCAAAATTTGCAAAATTTGAGGGGATTGTTCATGATACCTTTGGCCTTGGAAATAAAAGTGCTGCTTAAGATGCGAAGGTGGTACGGATTTTTCATTGTCTATTACAAGCAGGGACTGTGCCAGTATGGGGGTTGCTAAAAATACCGTTTGTTATTATGGGGTTATTTTTATTTCAGCCGAAGGTGCAATACGGGGACATCTCCGATTTCGCGAAATTTCGATTTTTTTTTCGCAAAATTTCGAAATTGTCTGGTATGGTAGATGCAAAAGTCCGTTTGAAGGCAGATTTTAGCAAAGATCGCCACAGGTTTCGTGCGTGGTCAAAACGTAAATAGGGTTGATATGACTATCCGCAAAAAGCTGATCCTGATTCTTCTGGCTTGTACGATCGTACCGATGTGCTTTGTCGGTTTGCTCGGATATTATCATGCCAGAAAAACGCTGGAATCCCTGAGGATAGAGCAGTTGAGAAGTATTGCCGACCTCAAGGCCGTGCAGATTACCGATTTTTATGTCGATCAGCGAAAGCACATCATAATGGCACAGCAACGTCCCACCCTAAAAAAATACACCGCTATCGTGACAAAATTTTCAAATAATTTTTCCGGCCCGGCCTATGAAATCATCCGAGATGAACTGGATCGAACGCTGCGCATCTACCAGCCCCTTTATGATTTCAGAAATGTCATTCTGGCAAATTCTAAGGGTGAAATCGTTTACGTTTTGGAGCGATCTTCAAGCCGAAAAATGCTGGGTCAGACCCTGCCGGATTTGTGGCAAGAATCCTTTCAGGATGCTTCTGACCGAATCCAACTTTCAGATGTTGTGGCCAATGAGATCCAGGCCGGTTCATTTTCGATGTTCTTCCTGGCACCGATTCGTTCTGATGGAGGGCAGCTGCTCGGATTGGCTGCGTTTGAGTCCGACATGGCACCCATTTACGATCTCATTCAAGATGCGACCGGTTTGGGAAAGAGCGGCGAGACCTTAATTGCCCGAAAAGATGGCGATCAAGCCCTTTTTCTCAACCCGCTGCGCCATGATCCGGGCGCCGCCCTGAACAGAAAAGTGGTTTTCGGAGAAAAGAAGGCCATCCCCATCCAGGAAGCGCTCAACGGCAAGAATGGATCCGGTTTATCCGTTGACTACCGCGGGGAAAAGGTCATTGCGGCCTGGCGATACATTCCGGAATTGGACTGGGGGATGGTAGCCAAGATCGATATTGCGGAGGCCCTTGAACCCGTTGCCACGCTGCGCGATTTTGTTCTCGTGCTTACCATCGTTGTCATCGTACTGAGCACCCTTGTCGCATTTATCCTTGCCCGGTCGTTTTCTGAACCGATTCAAGTTTTACATGCCGGTGCGGAAGAAATCGGGAAAGGCAATTTAGACCACAAAGTTGCCACCGATGCGCAAGATGAAATCGGCCAACTGGGGCGGGCGTTCGATCAAATGACGGAACGCTTGAAGGCGGTGACGGCTTCAAGAGATGAAATGGACAGAGAGATACAAAAACGTAAAAAAGTCGAGAAGGATTTACAAAATAGTGTGAATGAGGTGGGTGAGCGTATCAAAGAGCTCAACTGCCTCTTTGAGATTTCACGTTTGATGGAAAGACGGGGACTGACTTTAAACGGGATCCTGCAGGGAATTGTTGAACTCATTCCGCCGGCCTGGAAGGATCCGGAAACCACATGCGCTCGGATTATCGCAAACGGTCAGGAATACAGAACAAAAAACTTTAAGGAAACGCAATGGATGCTTGCTCAGAATATTATCGTCAATGATAATGCCGTCGGTGCTTTAGCGGTTTTTCATATTGGAAAACCACCGCCAAACGATGACGGGCCTTTTTTGAAAGAAGAAAGAGATCTGCTTATTACCATTGCCGAGCGAATCGGAAGAATCATAGAACGCAATCGGGCGCAAAAGGCTTTGGCAGAAAGCGAAAAACGCTTTCGGGAATTGGTCGAAAATTCATTAACGGGTATATCGATCATTCAAGATGGCCGGATCCTTTATCAAAATCCTGAGCAGGAAAAACTGCTGGGTCCGCTGCCGCGTCCCGTAAAATTGCAGGATGCCGAATCCATCCATCCGGATGATATGGAAAAGGTGGATGTTTTTTATAAAAGTATCCTTGCGGGCCAAGCGCCGACCGGCGCCCTGGAATTCAGATTTTATGATCCCGCTGAAAAGGCAAACCGGGATCAGATGAAATGGGTCCACTGCCAGGCAAGCCGGATAGAGTATCAGGGCAAAGATGCCATATTGATCAATATGATGGACTTGACCAAAACCAAAGAGCTGGAACAACTTTTGACCATTCAGGATAAGATGGCCTCTTTGGGGCGGGTGGCGGCCGGCATTGCCCATGAAATCCGTAACCCGCTTTCAGGAATCAATATTTACTTGAATACCTTAAAAAAACTCCATCACCAGCAAGGAAGCGAAATACAGGTTGAACAAATACTCAAACAAATCCAGGCGGCTTCTGTTAAAATTGAATCCGTTATCCGCAGAGTCATGGACTTTGCCAAACCCAGTGAACCGAAGTTGACCTTGATTGATATCAACGATCCCGTCACAGATGCGATTAACCTTTGCGCGGTTACGATGCGAAAAAGCGGTGTCAAAATTAATAAAATGTTAACGAATGATTTGCCGCCATCTTATGCCGATAAAAGTTTAATTGAAGAGATGGTTTTAAACCTCTTAAATAATGCTGCCGAAGCCATGAAAACGATGGAAACCGGAAAAACCATTGTCGTTGCGACATCTGTTGAAGACGACCATATTATCATTCAGGTCTCTGATTCAGGACCGGGCGTTCCGCACGAGATGCGCAATAAGATATTAGAACCGTATTTTACCACCAAAAACGATGGTACCGGTATCGGGTTGAGTTTGTGTCACCGAATCATCAGCGATCATCGTGGATCGCTGATAGTGACTGACAGTGAACTCGGCGGGGCGGGGTTTCAAATCGCAATTCCCATAAAAAAAACGAAAAGCGGATGAAATAGAACGGATGTAAGTATTATTCGATACCCAGCATAAAGGAGCGAATCGACGCCTATGCTTACCTTCACCATATACGTTATAGATGATGAGCAAACCATCCGAGACGGGGTCACCCTGGCCCTTGAGGCCGACTATCGTGTCAAATCATTTCCAACGGCTGAACCCGCCATCGATGCTCTGGCAACGGACCCGGCGGATCTGATTTTGCTTGACGTCGGCTTGCCGGGAATGAATGGAATTGAAGCCCTTCGTCAGATCAAATCCTCAAATCCGGACATCCTGGTTATCATGATTACTGCTTATGAAGATGTTGACACTGTCATATCTGCCATGAAACTGGGCGCCTACGACTATGTGATCAAGCCCATTCACATGGATGGATTGGAAGTGACGATTCGCAATGCCCTGGATTCGATTCGGATGAAGAAAGAAATCCAGCAGCTCCAGGAAAAGCATCTGAAGGAGAACATCCCGTGCTTTATTCGGGAGAGCAATGCGATCCAGGACGTGATGGATTTTGTCCAGATGGTGGCGCAAAGCCCGGACACGCCCGTGCTCATTATGGGCGAAACCGGCACCGGCAAAGAACTCATTGCCAGTGCCATTCATTATAGCAGCCCGAATTTCAAAGCACCTTTCGCAACCGTAAATTGTGCTGCCATCCCCAAGGACCTGATCGAAAGTGAGCTTTTCGGTTATGAAAAAGGTGCCTTCAGCGGGGCCGGGTCATCCGGCAAACAAGGCTTAATTGAAGAATCGGCCAACGGCACCCTGTTTCTGGATGAAGTCGGCGACCTGAGTCTCGAAGCCCAGGCCAAGCTGCTCAGGTTCCTCGAGCTGGGCGAGTTTTACAGAGTCGGGGGCACGAAAAAAATGCACATTAAGACCCGCTTGATTTCGGCCACCAACAAAGATCTGAATAAAATGATCACGGACGGTCTGTTTCGAAAAGATCTGTATTTCCGGCTGGGCGTCATCAAAGTGCAAATACCGTCATTAAATGAGCGGCCGGACGATATTATCCCCCTGGCGAAATATTTTCTGCAGCAATTCAGTGACAAGTTTGGCAAATCATTTGCCGAAATTTCCGCTGAAGCCCAGGATGCGCTGTTGACACACGACTGGACCGGTAATGTGCGGGAGTTAAAAAACATCATAGAAGCTGCGGTGCTAACGGCTAAAGGACCAAAGCTTAGTTTTAAGAAACTGGGGTTGGACTCAAACGAGGCACATCATAAACTGGCTGCAGTCAAAAATGAGATCGGGCCGGAGCCGCTGCCGCCTGAAGGGGTTGATTTAGCCGAGCGGCTTCAGGCTTTTGAAAGGCATTATATCGAACAGGCTCTCAAAATGGCTAAGGGAAATGAAAGTAAAGCGGCCAGGCTGCTCAATATGAACCATCACACTTTCCGCTATCGCCGTAAAAAATTATTTCAAAAATAGTTTCGCCTGCTTGCCATATGAGGTCTGATCAAAATTTCCAGTCACAAAATTATCATCGCGAACATCTAGTGGCGCATTATGTGCTCTCGAGAAAATATGTAAACGCATGAAGGCTTAAAACGCAATAATGCAAAAGGCGCTAATGATAAAATCAAACGCCAATGGAGTGGAAAATGGCTGCTGATCTTCATAGAATGCTTTATGCAACCGATCTTTCTACCGTTTCAAAGTATGGAATTCGTTATGCCATCCAGTATGCCAGCGATCACAACGCTAGCCTGATTGTATTTCACGTCATCAATCAGCGCTCGCTTGCCTTCTCACGCATTTTTCCTGATTTTTTCAATAACGCCCCTGGACACAATATCACCAAGCAAAAAGTGAACTTCGCATTGCGTCAGCTGGAAAGACGGCTGCTGGAAATCAGCAAAACACAGCTGTATGAGCATCCCGAGCAACATCATACGGTCGAATACCTTGTTGTTCACTACGGTAAGATAGCGGAAGAAATTGCTCAAAAAGCCCATCGGTGGGGATGCGAAAGGATCATCCTCGGACCCCGCCGAAAACGGTTTTTAGGCCGGATCTTTTTGCCCAGCGTAGCGCGCATGGTGCGGCGCAGATCGAATGCTCCCGTTCATATAATAAAACAGCCAAAGCGCGCAAAACTATAATTCCGATCATTAAATCAATCTTTTTTCTAAATTTTGCTAAATAACAATTCGCAATTTTTCTAATTTACACGTCTCACACCCCTTCAATAGCGAAGAGCTACCAGCCTAATCTACTAAAATTACGAATGTTTTTTGCCTGCTGACCGCTGGCATATTTTGTGCTCTCATAAAACGCTGGAAGATGTGAATAAAATAGTCAAAAAAAGCAAAGCCGATGAGGCCGGCGAATGAAAACCTTACACACCGAACTATCAACCGATTCTGAGATCAGTATCGAAACCTTCTACCGGGTGTTCCGGGACATCAGCACCCTGGTGCATACGGGCAAAAGCCTAAAGGAGGTCCTGGATCGAGTCGTCTGGAAGGCGAGCGAACTTCTTACTGCCAAGGGGGCTTTGCTCAGGATCCGTAATCTGGAGACAGAGCAGTTCGAGGTTGTGGCTGCATTCGGTCTGGGGGAAAGATACCTGAGCAAAGGACCTGTAACCAGCGAAAAAATCCTTACAGATGAAATTCGGCAAAATCGGGTTTTGATCATCGATGATATCTGGAAAGCCCCCCGGGTCGAATACCCGCAGGCGGCCTGGGATGAAGGCATCCGCATGATTTTGGACATTCCTCTGACCGTTGCAGAGCAAATCATCGGGCTTTTAAGAATCTACCTGGCCGAAACGAGAAATTTTTCAGAAGATGAACTTGATTTTATGGTTTCCATCGGCGAGCAGTGTGCCTGTGCGATCAACAAGGCCCGTCTGATCGAAAATCAGAAAGCCCGTTATGACTATCTGGCCATTCAAACCGAAAAGATGTCGGCCCTGGGTCGCATGGCGGCCGGGATTGCGCATGAAATCAACAATCCGCTGGCGGGCATTTTACTGTTCAGCTCCAACCTGCGCAAAAAAGTGCCCGCCGAAAGCGACCTCAAAGAAGGGCTGGATGTCATCGTTCGGGAGACGGTGCGCTGCAAAACCATTATTCAGGAGCTTTTAGAGTTCTCACGTGATCGCGAGCCGCGCAAAGAAATGGCCAATCCGAACGCAATCCTGGAAAAGGCCCTGAAAATTTTGGAAAACGAGTTTCGCCTGCATCATATCCAGATCGAAAAACATCTCAGCGATGAAATGCCCGAAACGCTGCTGGATGAAAACCAGATCGAACAGGTCTTTGTGAATCTATTGCTGAATGCGGTGCAAGCCATTGAAGATAAGGGCATCATCATCGCAACAAGCCGCATCGATAAGAGCCGCAAAAAGGCGCTGATCGAAATTGCCGATACCGGCAGCGGCATTCCTGCGGAGAATTTAGCGAAAATTTTCGAGCCATTTTACTCCACCAAGCCCAAAGGTACCGGTCTGGGGCTGGCGGTGAGCTATGCTATTATCAAAAACCACCAGGGCGACATCCATGCCTTCAGCCGGCCCGGACAGGGTGCCCGTCTTGTGCTTGAGCTACCGGTTCTAACCCCGTCCGCACAACCGCAAAACCGCTGCCGGGATAACAAAAACGCGCAAGACAACAGAGGGGCCCGCTGATGCACAGGAGTCATATTCTGATCATTGATGATGAGGCGGTCGTCTGCGACGGGTGCCGGGCCGTACTTTCAGAAAAGTATGCGGTCGACGCCTGTATGACCGGCAAAGAAGGTCTCGATGCGTTTTTAAAAGGCCGATATGATTTGGCCCTTCTGGATATGAAACTGCCGGATACCGACGGGATGGAGGTTTTGCGGATCATCCGCCAGGATAAATCCGCTGCTTATGTAATCGTGATGACCGGTTATTCCACAGTTAAAAATGCGGTCCAGGCCATGAAATCAGGTGCTTTTGACTACCTGGCCAAGCCGTTTACCGACGACGAGCTTCTGCTGGCCGTTGATAAAGCCCTCGAGCACAAACGCCTCAAAGAAGAAAACCTCGCCCTGCGCAATCAGCTATTTGAGCAATTTGACTTCAGCAACATTATCGGCGAGGATCCCGCGCTTCTGCAAGTTTTCGATGAGATCCGCAGAGTCGCACCGACGGACAGCACCGTTCTGCTACAGGGAGAGAGCGGAACGGGAAAAGAGCTTTTTGCCCGGGCCATTCATACCCGCAGCCCCAGGGCCGCCCGTCGTTTTGTCGCCCTGGACTGCAGCTGTCTGGCTCCCAGCGTTATGGAAAGCGAGCTGTTCGGGCATGTTAAAGGCGCTTTTACGGGCGCCATTCAGGATAAGGCCGGGATTTTTGAAGTGGCCAACGAGGGGACGCTTTTCCTCGACGAGATCTCTAACTTGACCCTCGAGGTTCAGGGCAAATTGTTGCGCGTGATGGACACCCACGAATATAAGCCGGTCGGCGCCAGCCGCTTCAAAAAAACCGATATCCGCATCATTGCGGCTACCAATCGCGATCTGAAAATCATGGTGGCAGAAAATGCGTTCAGACAAGATCTGTTTTACCGCCTGAATGTCTTCCCTGTTTATCTCCCGCCGCTGCGCGAGCGCAAGGACGATATCCCCAGGCTGGCCTATCATTTTCTGCGTTTTTTTTGCCGCAAGACCGGCAAAAAAATAGAGGGCTTTAGCGACGATGCCTTGCAAGTACTGGTCAACCAGCCCTGGCCGGGAAATGTGCGCCAGCTGAAAAACGTCGTCGAACGCCTGGTGATTATGGCCGATCAGCGACTGCTCGACGGACCCCAGCTACTGGCGCATTTGCACCCCCGAAGATCAAACGGCGGTAACAATGTCATCCCGGAGACCATCGAAGAACTCAAAGCCGTCAAGAAACACCTGCTTGACGTGCGCTACGGCGAACTGGAGAAAGCTTTCCTCGTCAAGGCACTCAAAGCCAGCGACGGCAACATCACCCGAGCAGCCGAAAGGGTGGGGATCAAAAGACCCAACTTCCACGCCTTGATGAAAAAGCATGACCTGTCCATCAAGGATTTGGGCCACGTCTCCCCTCCGGCGGCTCATGAAAGTTAAAAACAGACACTGGTGTGTATGAACGGCAATACAATTAAGAACCGATTGATATTTTTACAAGAATCGAAATGCGCGGGTGTCGATGGTGTACAGCCTTTCATACGATCGACCCCTTGGACGGTCCGGTATCACAACGATGCCGTTGAGTGCAATATATCGATATGACTTGATAAAGATAGCAGCCCCATCGTTTTTCGGAGCAACCCCGGACCTGGCACACGATTTGCCATACAAAGGGTTGAACTCGCGAAAGAACGCGAAAAGAAAAACCTTTTAAGAAGGAGGACTGCCATGAACGCCATCCAGGAATTGAATACAACCGAACGCGGTATTCCGCCTCACATTCTGGTGATGGAAGACGAGGCCAGCGTGGCGCAGGGGCTGCAAATGGTGCTGTCGGAAGAGGGCTACGATGTCGATTTGGCCATGAGCGGCGGCAGCGCCCTGAATGCCTTTTACCAGAAGGGCTTCGACCTGCTGGTTGCCGACCTGCGCCTGCCGGACATTGACGGGATGGAGGTCATCCGGCAGGTCAAGGAGAGCAAACCCGACACAGAGGTGATTGTCATCACGGGTTATGCCAGTGTTGATTCGGCGGTAGAAGCCATGAAACTGGGCGCATTCGAGTACCTCCCGAAACCCTTTACCGACGACCAGTTCAAACAGGCTGTTGTCGGCGCTTTGAAGGAAAAAAAGGAGCTTCCAGCCGAAAAACCGGCCGTCGATTTTGAAACCGAAGAAGGCCAGCTGATTCAAAAGCGGGAGGTGATCCGGGTGCTCAATCGAACCGCGGAAGACTCGGAGTTCTGGCTCGAGCTAATGGAAAAAGGCTCCGCGGCACTGGAAGATTATCAGCTTTCCGGCAGGGCCAAATATGCCATCAGCCAGGGTGACCTGAATTGGATTAACGAAAACGTGGGCGAGCTGACCCAGAAGCAGCTGATGTTCATATACAAGCGACTGGAGCGGGAAGCCTGGTAAGTTTCAATCCGGAATTGGCCTTTTTTCCGATGAGCTGTGTTCTCCGCGGGTTTTCGCCTTCGACGTACTTCATGTACGCCTCGGCGCAAACCCTTGTGCGGCCTTGCTCATCAAAAAAAATGCTCATTTCCGGATTAAAACTACATTTTAGGTAGACTTCATTATCAAATGAGACAGATTTAGATATTTTTAATATGAGGTAATACAATGGGCGACAATAAGGATTTGAATGGTGCGGTGATGGTGGTGGGCAGCGGCATTGCCGGTATGCAGGCGGCCCTGGATGCGGCGGATGCCGGCTTTTGGGTATATCTGGTGGAAAAATCGCCGGCCATCGGCGGCGTGATGGCGCAGCTGGACAAAACCTTTCCGACCAATGACTGCTCGATGTGAATTCTGGCACCGAAACTGGTCGAGGTCGGCCGGCATCCCAATATCGAGCTACTCACCCTTTCGGAGGTGGCTGCGGTCAGCGGCGAAGAAGGCAATTTTAAAATCCGGGTCATTCAGCACCCCCGCTATGTGGATATGAGCAAATGCATTGCCTGCGGCCAGTGCGCTGAAAAATGTCCCAAAAAGGTTGTCGACACCTACAATCAGGGCCTGATCAAGCGCAAGGCCATTTACGTGCCCTACTCACAGGCCGTGCCCCTCAAGTATGCGATCGATCCGCAGAACTGTATTTACCTGAAGAAAGGAAAATGCCGCGCCTGTGAAAAGGTCTGCCCCAGTGGCGCCATTGATTTCGATGATCAACCCAAAGAAACCACGCTCGCAGTCGGCTCCGTCATTCTGGCGCCCGGTTTTCAGCCCTATGATCCCGCCGGTGAGGACATCTACGCCTATCAACGATCTGCCAATGTGGTCACAGCCCTTGAATTTGAGCGCATGCTCTCGGCCACCGGTCCCTATGAGGGGCATTTGCAAAAGCCTTCGGCTGCGCCCCAACAGACGCCGCCGCGCAAAATCGCCTGGATTCAATGCGTGGGCTCCCGAGACCTGAACCGGAGCCAAAACAGTTATTGCTCAGCGGTCTGCTGCATGATTGCCGTCAAGCAATCCCTGATTGCCAAAGATCATAGCGACACACCTCTGGAGTGTGCCATCTTTTTCATGGACATGCGAACCCAGGGAAAGGATTTTGACCGCTACTATGAAAATGCCGGCCGCAAAGGAATTCGCTTCATTCGATCCCACATCCATTCCATCACAACGGCCGTCGGCAGCCAGGACCCGCTGATTCGATATGTGCAGGAAGACGGCTCGGTCACCGAAGAGACTTTTGATATCGCGGTGCTTTCCACCGGTCTGCAGATGGCCCCGGAGATCACCCAACTGTCTAAGCGACTGGGCATCGAAATCGATGCATATCGGTTTGCGCATCCGGACAGTTTTCACCCGGTGGCCACTTCCAGGCCGGGCGTGTATGCCTGCGGCGCCTTTACCGGTCCCAAAGACATTCCCCAATCGGTGATCGAGGCCAGTGCGGCAGCTTGCGCCGCAACCGAAAATCTGGCTGCAGCGCGCCACAGCCGAACGGCTGCCATGGTGCCGCCGCCGCAAAAGGACGTTCGGCGGCAAGCGCCCCGCATCGGGGTGTTTGTTTGTAATTGCGGCATCAATATCGGCGGCGTGGTCGATGTGCCCGCGGTGGCCGAATATGCCAAAGTGCTGCCAAACGTGGTGTATGTCGAAGAAAACCTGTTTACCTGCTCGCAGGATACGCAGGATAAAATTACAGCGGTGATCAAAGAAAAGGCCCTAAATCGCATCGTGGTTGCCGCCTGCACCCCGCGCACCCATGAGGCGCTCTTTCAGGAAACATTGATCAACGCGGGCCTGAACAAGTATCTGCTGGAAATGGCCAACATCCGCAACCACGATTCCTGGGTGCATGCCAACAACCCCGATGCGGCTACCCAAAAGGCCAAAGACCTCGTAAGGATGGCGGTGGCCAAATCTTCGCTTTTAAGTCCCCTGCAACAAACCGAGTTGCCGATCACGCATTGTGCGCTGGTGGTCGGGGGTGGTGTTGCCGGCATGACCGCCGCGCTGGCCCTGGCCCGTCAGAGGTATGCGGTGCACATCGTTGAACAGTCGGAAGGTCTCGGCGGTAATGCCCGGCGACTCCACCGCACCTACCGGGGGGAAGATGTTTCGGCTTATGTAGACGAACTCATCGAAGCGGTGAAATCAGATGATCGCATCCGCATTCATTTAAATACAACGATTGCAAATGTTAGCGGTTTTATCGGCAATTTCAAGACCGAGCTCGCCCGGCATTCAGCGTCTGAAACCATTGAACACGGGGTTGCCATCCTGGCGACCGGTGCAAAGGAACACCAAACCGATCAATATCTATACGGTCAACATCCCGCTGTGGTCACCCAGCTGGAATTGGATCGGCTTTTCAAACAGAATGATCCGCGCCTGAATGCGGCAGAAAATGTCGTTTTCATCCAGTGCGTGGATTCGCGCGAACCGGACCGGCCTTACTGTTCGAAAGTGTGCTGTACCCATTCGATAAAAAGTGCCGTGGAATTCAAAGATCAAAATGCAGACATCAATGTCTATGTGTTGTATCGGGATATTCGTACTTACGGCAGGCGCGAAGATATTTACCGTGAGGCCCGGGCCAGGGGTGTTTTGTTTTTTCGCTATGACCCGGATCACAAGCCGACGGTCAAGGCCAACGAAAACCGGGTGGAAGTCATTTTCAACGACCCGATCCTGGAACGGCATTTGTCTGTAGCCGCGGATCTCGTCTGCCTGGCCACAGGCATTGATTCAAACCGGAGTATGGAATTGGCCCGTCAATTCAAGGTTCCGCTGGATTCCGACGGGTGGCTGCAGGAAGCGCATCAGAAACTCAGACCGGTGGATTTTGCCAATGACGGTGTGTTTGTCTGCGGTATGGCTCATTATCCCAAACCCATTGATGAAAGCATTGCCCAGGCCCGGGCGGCTGCATCGCGGGCATTGACCGTTTTGGCCATGGATCGCATCAACGTCGGCGGCGTTGTTTCCGAGATTCAGCCCGAGTTGTGTTCCGGCTGTCTGGGATGCATCGAGGTGTGCCCTTTTGGTGCCATTGCCTTTAATACCGAGCGCAAGATTGCAGAAGTCAACCCGGCGCTGTGTAAGGGCTGTGGTGCCTGTTCCGCCGCCTGTCCCTCGGAAGCGGTGGTTTTGAAAGGTTTTAACCATCAGCAGCTGTACGCTCAGATTAACAGCGCCCTGGCCGCTTAAATATATGTTTTGCAGGCGATTGTTTTGAAAATAGGCTCACGCGGAGCCGCGAAGCTCGCCAAGGGAAAAAATGAAAAAGAAATAATATTTCTAAACTTTGCGCCTTAGCGGCTTTGCGAGAGGCCAAATTTTTGTTTGAGGAGAATAAATGAAACCACAGAATTTTGAGCCCAAGATCATCGCCTTTCTGTGTAACTGGTGTACCTACGGCGCAGCAGATCTGGCCGGGGTCAGCCGCTTGAGTCACCCACCGAATATCCGGGTGATTCGGGTGATGTGCTCGGGTACCGTATCACCGCATCATATCCTGCGGTCTTTTCAGAGCGGTGCGGACGGTATTCTGGTCGGCGGCTGACACCTTGGTGATTGCCATTACCTGTACGGTAATTACATGACGGTAAAACGCATGCGGTTTTTGCAGCAACTGCTCAAATTTGTCGGGCTGGACGGGCGGCTGCATCTGGAATGGATCTCTTCGGCCGAAGCCCAGAAATATGTGCGGGTGGTGACCGAATTCACTGAGAAGATAAAAGCTCTGGGGCCAAATCCGCTCAGCGGCTTTAAGGAAAGAATCGAGGCCCTGGGGCCGAAACCCCTCGCTGGTCTTTTGCCCCCGGATCTATGGCGCCCCGAAAAACAGCCGGCTGCCGGAAAAGGTAACATCAATGTCGCCAAAGGAGATGGCAATGAAAGCAGAAGTGAAAACCTGGCTTCAGGAGGGCAGGTTTGATATTTTTCTGGGGTACCGGATGATGGCGGGACATGCGCTGCCGCATGTATTTGTAAAAGACAGGCTGCAGGAGGTCGATGAATTGATCAGCGCAGATGCCCGCTACCCTCTGGAAAAATTCGCTGCCAGAATTGCGGCCGCACAACCGGGTATCAAAATCGGAATGCTGGCGCGGGACTGCAACAAGCGCGCCCTGAATGTTTTATCCATCTGGAACCAGCTGGAACCCGGAACGGTCGAAACCGTTGATGTCAATTGTTGCCCGTCCAACCTCAAAGACGGAGCCGAATGCTCATATTTAAAAGCGCCCAAAACCGGATTTCATAAAAAGCAGGTCGGTATCGACAATCAATCTGATCCTGAAGATTTTGAGAGCAATGATCAGCAGGGGCGCTTTACGCGCTGGATGAATGAATTTCAGCGGTGCATCAAGTGTTACGGTTGCCGCAATATCTGCCCGGTTTGTTTTTGCCAGGAATGCAGTCTGGAGCACCCGGAGCTTATCAAGACAGGAGATCTGCCCCCGGAAGTTCCGATCTTCCATCTGGTGCGGGCGGTTCATATGGCCGGCCGCTGCATTGACTGCGGATTGTGCGAAGAGGCCTGCCCGGCCGATATCCCCTTGCGGCTGCTCTATCGCAAGGTCAATCAAATCGTTTGCGATATTTTTGATTACCGGCCCGGTTCGAGTTTGGAACAGTCGCCGTTCAGCATCCTGGGAGAAACGCCACCAGAACCTGAACCACTCAAAGCGGCCGGGAGTGGTGGCAGAGAATAAAATTTGAAATTTACTACGCGTCTTTGCGTGAGGCATCTGTAAGAAGGAGTCCGAATAATGGAAGTCAAATATGTCCCATCGGTATGTTCTTATTGCGGAACGGGGTGCGGTGTGCTGTTTGAAGTCATCGACGGAAAAATAACCGGAACCTTGCCGTTAAAAACCCATCCGGTCAATGAAGGACGGTTGTGCATCAAGGGCTGGAACCTGCACGAATATGTCAACAGTTTTATGCGATTGAAAGGCCCGTTGATCAAAACCGGAGGCCGATTGCGGCGTGTCTCCTGGGATCAGGCCATTCAGGTGACCGCCGAACGGTTCTCCGAAACCATTGCCCGCTGCGGACCCGACAGCATCGGCGTACTGGTTTCGGCCAAAATGACCAACGAGGAAAATTATATCGCCCAGAAGTTTGCCCGGGCCGTCATCGGCACCAACAATGTGGACCATTGCGCCCGTCTGTGACATTCCTCGACGGTGGCCGGTCTGGCCGCCGCATTCGGCAGTGGAGCCATGACAAATTCAATCGCCGAAATCGAAGACGCGGGCTGTATTTTCGTCATCGGCTCCAATACCACGGCCTGCCATCCTCTGGTGGCCCGCAGAATCCTGCGCGCCAAGGACAGAGGCGCCAGGCTGATCGTTGCAGACCCGCGCAATATTCACCTGGCCCGCTTTGCAGACATTGCCGTCAACCACCGACTCGGCAGTGATGTGGCCCTGTTAAACGGTATGATGCACATCATCATCCAAAACAACTGGCACGATCGGCAATACATTTTACAGCGGACCGAAGGCTTTAACGAGCTCAAAACGGCCCTTGAAAGTTACACACCCGAAAGCGTTGAGGCAATTACCGGAGTGACGGTGGCGGATCTGGAGCGCATAGCGCGATTATATGCGACCCACCCGCCGGCGAGTCTGCTGTACGCCATGGGCATCACCCAGCACACCACCGGTGTGGATAACGTTAAATCCTGCTGTAATCTGGCGCTGCTGTGCGGCAATGTGGGCGTCCGGGGCGGAGGTGTCAACCCGTTGAGGGGGCAGAACAATGTTCAGGGGGCCTGCGATATGGGCGGACTGCCCAATGTATTTCCAGGGTACCAGCCGGTCAATGATGATAAAATCCGGCAAAAATTTGCAACCGCCTGGAAAACAAACCTTCCCGAGCAGGGCGGCTATACCGTCACCGAAATGGTTCAGATGATGATCGAAGGCGATTTAAAGGCCCTGTATGTGATCGGCGAAAACCCCAAACTCAGTGATGCGGACCGCAGTCATTTGAACAGGGCGCTTGCCCAGCTGGATTTTCTGGTGGTCCAGGGCCTCTTTTTGTCGGAAACCGCCCAGGTGGCCGATGTGGTGCTGGCGGCCGCCTCGGTTGCCGAAAAGGAAGGCACCTTTACCAACACCGAGCGCCGTTGTCTGCGCATTCACAAAGCCATAGATCCCATCGCCGACAGCCTGCCCGACTGGCAGATTATCGCCAAACTTTCCGGCGCCATGGGCTATGCAATGGATTACACCGGTCCTGAAGAAATCTTCAATGAAATAGCAGCCCTGACACCCAAGAGCTACGGCGGCATGTCCTATGAGCGCCTGGGTATCGACGGCCTGCAATGGCCGTGCCCCGGCCCCGAACATCCGGGAACGCCCTATCTGCACAAAGATGAATTTGCCCGCGGTAAAGGGCAATTTCATGCCATTGAATATCGCGACCCGGCCGAGCTGCCGGATGCGCAATATCCGTTCTATCTGACCACCGGCCGGATGTTTGCCCATTTTCATACCGGGACCATGACGCGGGTTTCCGATCACCTGGACACCGAACAGAAGACCGGCTATGTGGAGATAAATCCCGGGGATGCTGCCGAACTGGAAATCAATGAGGGCGAAATGGTCAGCCTTTCTTCGCGCCGGGGCAGAATCGAGGCACCGGCGAAACTCAGCAGCGAGGTCGGACCCTGCGTGCTGTTTGTTCCCATTCACTTCGGCGAAAACCCGGCCAATATGCTCACCAACCCGGCCTGCGACCCGGTTGCCAAGATCCCGGAATTTAAGGTCTGCGCCGTAAAAATTGAAAAACTGCCTGTCTGATGAGGGGCGATTTTTATCCTTTTAGCAATTAATAAAAATTTATACCGCTTGTCATAAATAGGTTCCGAATAATCCGAATAAA
>WOR8_10003146_pt1 | contig 16144 bp, 14 predicted proteins | sample DeeMarSeWOR38_10_FD_19890 | JGI IMG/M metagenome (IMG submission 19890) | reverse complement strand
GTGGGAGCTGTTTAATTAGAAAGTTAAAGCCCCCTCTTGGTCTCCCCCTAAGGGGGAGAGTATTGTTTATGTCGGAATACTTAATTCGAAATTCCTTGTTCGATATTCATTATCTAAAGAAATGTCGAATAATGAACAAGGAATGATGAACGATGAAGTATTAATCGTCGATACAGAACCGTCACAGCCTGCCCCGCGCAGCGGGGAACCATTTCTTGGCAGAAGTGGTCAGTGTCAGATTCCGGACTCGTCCCGTTTTGCGGGACTTCGCCGGAATGACATTACTTTAAAAACCCAGCATGACTTTGACTTGAAAGGCAGGAATATTTTACACTTCTAAAATCGATGTCCTACACCTACTTTCGGTAGGCAGGTTCGATATTCATTATTCAAAATGATTCTTCGTCATCCGGCAGTTGCCGGACTCCTCAGAATGGCAATATGAAGTGCACATAAAAAGGTAGTCATTCCCGGGATCGAAGCGACTCGGGAATCTGAAGATCATTGTAATTAACAGAATTATAGAAGTCAGATTCCGGACTCGTCCCGTTTTACAGGACTTCCTCGGAATGACACAGCATTACAAACTCAGCATATCTTTAAATTTCACCGCCTGTCTGCGTGAGACCTCTACTTTATGTCCATCTTTAAGCTTAACAAGCAGCCCGCCGTTTAGCCAAGGCTCAATTGAATCAATCCATTTTAGGTTAATGATGTGTTTTCTATTAGCACGGAAGAAAGTTTTGCTATCCAATCGTTCATCTAAATAATTAAGTGTTCGAAGGATAAGCGGTTTGTTCTCTTCAAAAAATAAGCGAACGTAGTTTCCTTCAGATTCAAAGAGCCGTACTCTTTCCAATTTAACAAACCAGCAGCGGTCACCGTCTTTTACAAACACCTGATCCGTTTCTGCAAGAATTTCTTTATCTGATTCTACAGCAGATTTTTTCCTGCTTTTTTCTATAATTTTTTTTACTGTGTCTTCAAGTCTCTGCGGCTCAATTGGTTTTAGCAGATAATCTAAGGCATTGTACTCAAATGCTTTTAAAGCATATTCGTCATACGCAGTTGTAAATACAACAGTTGGCACACTATCAAGCTCTTCCAAGAGATCAAAACCTGATTTGCCGGGCATTTGAATATCCAGGAATATCAGGTCTGGTCTTAGCTGGTTTATTTTTTCCGCAGCGTCTTCGGCATTTACAGCTTCGCCAACAACCTGAAGATCCTTAAAGGGTGTTAGTAATCGTTTTAGTTCTGTGCGGGCAAGTCGTTCGTCATCAACTATTAAAGCTTTCATTTTTTGTACCTCCTGTTTTATCCTGTAGAAGCATGAATGGGAATTTCCACTTCTGCTAAAACTTTTTCTCCGTTTATATTTTTAAGAGAGAATTTTGCTTCTTCTCCATAAAGCAGATTTAACCTGTGTTTTGTATTATTTATGCCAAATCCGCTTGAATTTTTGAGCTCATTTGCACTTAAGTGACCGCTGTTTTCAATTTCTATTTTAAGTTGCGATTTACCATTTGCGATTTGCAAGCTAGTTTTAACATCTATTTCCCCGCCTGTGGTTCTTTTAGAAATACCATGTTTAATTCCATTTTCAACCAATGTTTGGATCATCATCGGCGGGATCTCTATATTTTCCGATTGCGGATCAACGTATAATGTATATTTAAGACGATCTTCAAATCTTATTCTTTCGAGATCGAGATAATTCCGGACGGTTTCCATTTCCTCTTCAAGCGGAACACTTTCCATTTTTTCCATTTGAAGCGAATACCGAAGAATGTTTGATAGTTTAGTGAGTGCTGCTTTTGCAGCCTCTCGATCTTCTTCAATTAACGCGCGGATGCTGTTCATTGCGTTAAACATGAAATGTGGGTTTAGCTGCGACTTTAAAGTTTTTAACTCATAATCCTTTACAGCAGCCTCCCAGATAAGGGATTCTATTTCCTTCTTTTTATAGTTCTCCAAATAGTGAACCGCAAAGTAGATTAACGACCAGAGAAAAATAACTCCCGATGTGTTTATTGCTCCTGCAATGGGCATACCCACAGTCAGCTCATCACGATTCATTGTTCCTGAAAAGTAACTCGCGGCAAAAACCAAAGCATAAATAACAATGCCGGTTATAAAACTTGCTGTAATTACCCGCGGAATAATTTTTTTGAGCGGGAGACCGAGCCAGCTTTTCTTTCTGATTATTCTGCGCAGGAGATGCGTAAAGAAAATTCCAGTTGCGCCCAGAAATATCCAGACTAAAATTCTCTGCCAGGGAAGCTCTTCAAATGAAGCGATTACCAGCAGGTTGATCAAAACGAACAAAGACCAGCCTGTAAGCTGGCTTATCCAATAGATTTTTTTGCGGCTCAGTTTCATTTTCCCGGTTGATTTTTCTTTTTTAACCGCGGTGTTGAAATTTTGGGTTATTTTAAAGTCTGTGTTCATCAAATATAATCTTATTCTTAATGAAGATAAATAAGCCCCGCAGAACGGGGCCCGATTTCCAATCCAAAATTATTAAGAGATTATACTAGAAAGGAATTTATTTTACTGCAGGCTTTATAAAATGATAGGAGGGTTTATTACAAAGTTAAAGTAAAAATAAAGCCCGCCATTTAAGACAGTGTTTTGAATAAGCTACTTACTTAAGTAGGATTAATTTCTTTGTGTTAATAAAGTTATCTGTTTTAAGTTTGTAAAAATAGATGCCACTTGAGAGCTCAACCGGTTGGAAGATAATATCATACTCACCGGTTTCCTGATATCTGTCTAAGAGTGTTGTAACTTCATTACCAAGTAAATCGTATACCTTTAATGTTACCCTGCCTGTTTTTGGGATTGTATATCTGATGTGAGTTGTTGAGTTAAATGGGTTGGGATAGTTTTGATCAAGCCTAAAGTTCAGAAGCACGTTATCATTGTTACCGACACTGATTACTGTATCTCTTATTGCTATTAATGTTTTCCTTTGACCGGAAAAAAGAGAAACATCGTGTACTCCTAAATATAGTGTGCCGTCTTCTGCAATGGCACCTGTATTATCTACCTGCTGCTGTTGTTCAATAAGTGATAATTTCCATTTAAGTTCCCCTTCGCTAGAAATGGTATAATAGTAAAAACCAAATGTTGAACCAAAATATACCGTTCCTTCTGAATCACATATCAATGGCTGCCGGAATTCATCACCATCAAAGTTTAAGGAAAATAATAGGGGGTAATATGGGCAGCAAGCTGTATCAAGAGCAATACCGTACAAATTGCCGTCATTATCAATGGTAGATATTGAATAAATATACGTCCCTAACTGAAGTTCATATTTCCATCGTATACTTCCATCAGGTTTCAGGGAATAAAAATATTGTGGTACTTGAGTGGGTGTAAAATAAATATTACCATCAGAATCAATCATAGGAGCAGTAAGAATATTTCCACAACTAAATTTCCACTTTATACTTCCGTCAAGATTCAAAGCAAAGAGATCTGAATCAACACCTGCTATATAAATTGTATTTCCATCCGGTGAGAATACCGGTGATTTGAATGCGAAACCATTATCATACATTACTTTCCAGTTTAACGTACCGTCCGGTTTAATCGAATATAATTCCCCTCGATCTGGTTCTGGGTGGTCAAAAATAAAATTTGTTATATATATATTTCCTTGCAAATCAATATTGGGAATAGCTACTTCACGAATACGCGCCGATGTTTCAAATTCCCATTTCAATGTTCCATCAGGATTTAAAGCATATAGATATTTATCTGTTGAACCAAAATATATTGTATTGCTTGAGTCAATTATAATTCCAGCATGTGGTGGTTTATTTCTTCCCAATTTATAATCCCAGATATAATTGCCGTCGGGACTGTATGAATAAAAATAATCTGAATGTACATAGTATGAACCAAAATATAAGTTTCTGTCCTAACCAGTTACAGGGCCTGAAAAAATACCGTTTTCCAAATCTTCCACCCAAACAATTGTAGCACTTTGTGGGCCTTTGTATGGTGAGCAACCGGTAAACTGAGGGTCGTGCTTTAACATAGGCCAGGGGCTGTCTGCAAGCGTGGGCCAGGGGATGTCAATCTGTTGCTGTGGGTAAATAGTTACACATAATAGTAGTGATGCTAAAATATTCCTCTTCATTTCTGCTCCAATAAATAAGAAAGATTACGCCTCTTTTAAAGCGTAATCCTTCAATTAAAAATTTACTTCGGAAGAGTCAATTTTTGTGTCTCAAAATAACTTTTCCATCTTATCCTCTCGATTTAAATATAGTTAAAAAACCATATTATTGATAACCAATGGATAACTGTGCAAAACCGGTTGGATAAAACAGTTGCCTGCCTCTGCTAAAGCTTCAGCAGTTAAAATTGGTTGAATGATTGTATAGTTGTATGAAATTACGAGTAATTTCATACAGGAATAAAAGGAATAATTTATTTAAACGCACCATAATTCCCTCCTCACTTAAAAAAGTAAAAGAAGAATTATGCCAATAGAAAATATCCGGAAAATAAGCGGTCAGATGATAAAGAAATAAGACAGGTCAAACCTGTCGGATTGAATTATCGCCCGTTGTTTAAATTGTTAAGCGGGTTTAATAATTATTTATGAATGTTAAAAATTAAAGAGAAAGTATATCGTTGTAAATTATAAATGCCATTAAAAGTAAAAGTAGAACAAAACCTGTGTTGTTAATTGCTATTTTTACTTTAACCGGGATCTCTCTTCTTGCAATTGTTTCAATGATAATTATTAACAGATGTCCGCCATCCAAAACAGGGAAGGGCATAATATTTATTAACGCTAAACTTAAGCTAAGGATAGCCAGGAAAAACAGAAAGCCTTCAATACCAACATCTGCGGATTTAGCTGCGAGCTGTGCAATTCTAACCGGTCCGCCAAAAGCCTTTCCGAATTCAACTTCGCCTACAATAACTTTTTTTGCGACTTTAAAGGTAAGCTTGGTGTAGTTGACTAAATCGGAACCTGCGAGGTAAAACGACTCAAAGAAACCAAACGTACGGTACTCAATTTTTCCTTCAAAAGTTTCTGTAATTGCAATTCCTATTTTACCGTCTTCGGCAGGAGTTACCGTAACAGCAATAGTATCTTCACCTCTTTTTATCACCGCGGGAAGCTCATTGCCCGCATTTACCGAAATGATGCCTACAAGTTGTTTGTAAGATGCCAGGTCTGCATTGTTTATTGAAAGAAAAATATCGCCTGCTTTTAACCCGGCTTTCTCCGCGGGCGAACCATCATCAACAGCATTTACGTACGGTCGCAAACCTTCGGGTAGTATAAATTCTCCCTGTTTTTCTAAATCAGGGACTCTTTCGCGCTTGATAAATACATTTTTTGTACTGCCATTTCTATCAACGGTTATGTTTAAATCATCGCCAATTGTATTAACATAAAGAGCAGTTCTTAAATCTTCCCAGTTTGTAACTTTTTCATTGTTTACAGAGGTGATTTTATCCCCACTCATAAAGCCAAGTGAATCTGCAGTGCTGTTTGTTTCAATATAGCCAACAGTTGTAGTTTCGGTAACCGGTTTGCCTTTAAAGTAATTTGCACCCCAGAAAACGACTATAGCAAGAAGCAGGTTCATAATAACACCTGCGGTAATTACAAAGGTTTTTTGCAAAAAGCCTTTTGAACGAAACTCGTACGGCTCAGGTTCTTTTTTGGCGAATTCTACATCAAAACTTTCATCAACCATTCCGGCAATTTTAACATATCCGCCGAGCGGAAGTATTGATAACCGATAATCGGTCTCGCCTTCTCCTTTGTAATCTTTTGGAAGCTCGCCAAAAGTAAAACCTGTTTTCTTATTCCATCCGAAAAGCCTTTTTCCAAATCCGATTGCAAAAACATCGGCCCTCATTCCTGTTAATTTTGCAGCAAGAAAGTGTCCTAATTCATGAATGAAAACTAAAATACCAATTGTAATAGCGAAATAAATTATGTAATCCATTAAGTGAAATTCTCCTTTTAGATTAATCCTTGAACATATTCACGCGTTTTTCTGTCACACTCAAATATTGTTCCTAAATCCTGTGAAAAAATATTTTCAACACTATTCAAAGCTTTATTTATAAGCAAGGGAATATGCGAGAACTTAATTTCTTTTTTAAGAAATTTACTAACAGCGACTTCATTAGCTGCATTTAAAATGCACGGTGCCGTCCCCCCTTCGCTTAATGCTTCGAAAGCCAATTTAAGGCATTCAAATTTATTTAAATCAGGCTCAAAGAAGGTAAGTGAGCCTATTAAAGGGAGGTTTGTCCTTTCAAATTCATTTTTTACCCGTTCAGGAAAAGTAAGTGCGTATTGTATCGGCAGCTTCATGTTGGGCAAACCGAGCTGTGCTTTAATTGAACCATCGACAAACTGTACCATTGAATGAATTATAGACTGCGGGTGAATCACAACATCTATTTTCTTAACCGGCAAACCGAAAAGCCAATAAGCCTCAATAACTTCGAGCCCTTTATTTATCATCGTTGCGGAATCGATTGTAATTTTGCTACCCATTTTCCAGTTTGGATGATCGAGCGCTTCTTCAACAGTAGCATTTTCAAAAAATGATTTATCTTTGTCTAAAAATGGTCCGCCTGATGCCGTTAGGATAAGTTTTTCAACCTCATTTAAATTTTCACCTATCAGGCACTGGTAAATAGCACTGTGTTCTGAATCAACAGGAAGTATTTCCGAATTATTTTCTCTGCAAAGATTTGTAACCACTTCCCCTGCAACGACTAAAGTTTCTTTATTCGCAAGTGCAATTCGCTTTCCTCTTTTTACTGCCTCAATAGTTGGTGCGAGTCCGGCAAAACCTACCATTGCCCCCACAAAAATATCGTAATCAACTTCCGAAGAAGCTTTAAGTAAACCATCTTCACCCCTTAGCAGTTGACAATCGTCAGGCAGCTTACCCGCGATTTTTTTTGAAGCAGATTCATCTTTTACAGCAACAACCTTCGGTCTGTATTTTTTTACTTGTTCAAGAAGCAAATCAGTATTTGAGTTAACCGTTAATCCAACAACCTCAAAATCTTCACTCAAACCATCAATTACATTAAGGCAATTAACACCAATTGAGCCAGTTGAACCAAGTATAAACACCTTTTTCATAGATGCAAAAATAACCATTTATAATAATTAATAAATCATTCAGTTAATAAATTGAACAGATGGCTGAATATAAGCTAATCAAGGCTGAAAGTATTGTATTAATTGGCTTGAAACGGGTAGATTATTTATTATTTTTTGTGCGATGGTGAATAAAGTTATACTATTAATAATACTAATTCTAGCCTTTCAATCGCTGTTTGCACAACAGGATATTGGAATGAAGCTTGCCCTTGCACAAAGCTACGAGCAAGCTGGTGATTATGAGAATGCAGTAAAATTGTACGAAGCACTTTATAAGAACGATCCTCAGAATATGCAATATATTAATTCATTATACAGAGTCTATACTCAATTAAAGAATTATGCTGCATTAGTTGATGTACTGGAAAAAAGAATAGCTGAAGTACCTGATGATATAAGCTCATATGGAATGCTGGGCTCAACCTATCACCGAATGGGTAATGAAGCCAAAGCAAATGAAGTTTGGGAAACACCGCTGAAAAATGAAACCGAAAATGCTTTAACATTCAGACTCGTCGCTGATTATGCACTTGAGAGAAGAGCCTTTGAAAAAGCAATTGATCTTTATTCAAGAGGAAAGGCAATTGCAGATGATAAAATAATTTTCTCTTTCGATCTTGCAAGGCTTTACACTTTAACAATGCAGTTTGATAAAGCAACTGAAGAGTATTGCTTTATTCTGCTAAATGAGCCAAAACAAACGACCACTGTTGAAACAAGAATCTTCGAATACATAGGTAAGCCCGGAGCTCTTGATGCCTCTATTTCAGCATTTGAAGAGAATGTGAATAACGGAAATTTAAGCCTGCAGTATTTGCTCGCACGTTTGTATACAGAAAAGAGACGATTTGATGATGCGTTAGAAATCTATTTAAAAATCGATGAGCAACAATCAACCCAGGGAAAAGACTTATTCATTTATGCTGATCTATTGTTAAGAGAAAATCACTTTAATCTGGCAGCAGAAGTTTACAAAAAGATTATTGAACTTTATCCCAATTCAGCTCTGACACCGCAGGCAAAATTAGGATATGCAAGGTCACTTGAATCGGAGTTGTATGATGAATATGTAAAATCAATTCCATTATGGAAACCGTTTTTCCCTCTATCAAAGTATGAATCAGGAAAGATTGAAAAAGTTTTATCTGCATTTGATGAAGTTATTAATCTCTACAAACATTCAGAACCTGCTTATGAGGCACTTTTAAGATCGGGGGTAATTAAATTTTATCTCCAAAATGAAATTGAAGAAGCAAAAAGACTTTTAAATATTATAACAACCGAGGCCCCTCTTTCACAAAGTGCGGTTGATGCTCTTTTAGAACTTGGCAACATTTCCCTAATTGAAGGGAATCTTGATGAGGCAGAAAAAAATTATTCGGCATTGCTGAATAACAGCAGGGCACAGAATGATAAAAAGAACTCTGCAACTTACAAGCTTTCCAGGGTCTATTTTTATCAATTGAAATTTAAGGAGGCAATAAAATATCTGTCGAATGTATTAAAAAATTTGAAAGATAATGCAGCTAATGATGCATTGGAGCTATCGCTTATACTTAATTCAACGATGAATGACTCTATTAATATTGCACTTTTTGCAAAAGCTGAATTTCTTGCCGAACAGAAAAAGTTTTCAGAGGCGGCAGAAATTTACAGGAATATCTCAGAGAATCCCCAGGCATTTGTGCTGCATTCAATCTCACTTTTAAGAGCAAGTGAGATGATGCTTGCTGAAAATAAATATTTCGAGGCAGTAATATCTTTTGAATATGTTGTAGAAGAAGGAGTAAAAAATATTTATGCTGATAAAGCAGTATATTTACTTGGGAAAATTCATCAGTTTGGGTTAAATGATCTTGTTAAAGCAGAAGAATATTATCAAAAGCTTCTTGCTGAATATCCTAATTCAATTTACGTTGACGATGCGAGAGAACAACTGAAAATTTTATTGTATAAACCGAGTTAAGTAATGAGTAAAAAAGAAGGACAAAAAATTGTAAAATGCTCTTTTTGCGGAAGAGAAGGGAATGAAGTCGGTAGCATGATTGCCGGACCGGATGTTTACATCTGCGATATCTGTATTGCAAGCAGTGTAGACATCTTAAAAAATAATCTTGCTGCATACAGTAGTGCTGAAAATAAAGAGCATAAAAGCCGCACACCGGAAATCATCAAAAGACAGCTTGATGAACATGTCATCGGGCAGGAAAGAGCAAAAAGGGTCCTTTCTGTTGCTGTCTACAATCATTATAAAAGAATTAACTCACGCTCATCTTTTTTTGAGCTAGATGATGTTGAAATTGATAAAAGCAATATAATGTTAATTGGACCAACTGGTGTGGGAAAAACATTACTTGCTCAGACTTTGGCAAGAATTCTTGATGTTCCGTTTGCAATTGCCGACGCAACCACTCTCACCGAAGCAGGCTATGTCGGAGATGACGTTGAAACTGTGCTAGTTCATCTTCTGCAGGCCGCTGACTATAATCTTGATCGTGCACAAAAGGGCATAGTATATATTGATGAAATTGATAAAATTGCACGGAAAAGTGAAAGTACCTCTATTACACGCGATGTTTCCGGCGAGGGAGTTCAGCAGGCACTGCTAAAAATTTTAGAAGGAACTGTGGCAGGCGTACCTCCCAAAGGCGGAAGGAAGCACCCGGAGCAGAGCCTGATAAATCTTAACACAAAAAACATTCTTTTTGTCTTAGGTGGTGCATTTGCCGGTATCGATAAAATTATTGCTGCGAGAATTAATAAGAATAAAATGGGTTTCGGGAGGGATATAAAGGAAAACGAAAAAGATGAAGATCTTCTTCAATTTATACAGCCGGAGGATTTGCTTAAATACGGCTTAATTCCGGAATTGATCGGACGAATACCCGTAGTAGCACCGCTTCATTCTTTAAATGATGAAGCAATGAAGAATATTTTAACCGAACCAAAAAATGCTATTATTAAACAGTACAAAAAACTTTTTTTAATGGAAGGTGTAGAACTCGAATATGATCCTTTCGCGCTGGATGAAATAGTTAAACTTGCGATGGTTAAAAAAACAGGTGCGCGTGCACTTCGTTCTATCGTCGAAGATATTATGCTTGATATTATGTATGATCTTCCTGATAAAAAAGATATTGAAAAGTGTATAATAACAAAGGACGTTGTTGTAAAACACGCAGAACCGATTTATCTGAAGAAAGAAAAGAAATCAGCGTAACCTTTCAAATTGCTTTATTGCTGAATTGTTATAAACAATAAAACACTATAACAATTAAACAATTCCTTAATTGAAAATTCAAATTAAAATAACTTTAAAATTTTGCCTGTTAAGTTTATTTATTTTCTCTTCTGTTAACGTTTTCCCCCAATCTAAAATTCTAATCCCTATGGATTTAAACCAGACCGATCATTTAAAAGCTTACGGAATAACTTACCGCGCTTTAACAAAAGGCTACAAAGCCGACTGGCTGCTAAACTACCGTAACGGTTCATTTCTTATCGATTACAGTGATGATGTTGCATCGGAATGCAGGATTGAAGGAGTGTCATTTGAAGCAGTTTCTTTTTCAGATGTGACACAGATTTATGCTTTCGTTCAAAGTGAAGAAAATAATATGGATGTTATCCGCCTAGAGCAGGCTCCAAAGATTGCCGTATATGTTCCGCCCGGTTTCCAGCCATGGGATGATGCGGTTACTCTTGCCCTTGAATATGCACGTGTGCCTTACGATAAAATATGGAACGATGAAATATTGAAAGGCGATCTTGATAATTACGACTGGCTTCACCTTCACCACGAAGATTTTACCGGACAATACGGAAAGTTTTATGGGAGCTTTGCAAATGCTCAGTGGTATATTGATCAGCAGCTGCAGTATGAGCAGAATGCAAAACAGAACGGTTACAAAAAAGTTTCCGATATGCTTAAAGCTGTAGCTGTAGAGATAAGAAATTACGTTGGCAAAGGCGGATTCCTTTTTGCGATGTGCTCTGCAACTGACTCGTACGATATTGCACTATCAGCCTTGGGAGTGGATATTGCGGAATCAATGTATGACGGCGATGCTGCTGATCCTAATGCTCAGGAAATGCTGAACTATGATAACACGCTAGCGTTTGCAGATTTCAAAATTGAGATGAATCCTTATATGTATGAGTACAGCAATATAGATATTCAACCTATTGAAATTGGAAATTTTGCAAACGACTATTTCACTCTTTTTGAGTTTTCTGCCAAGTACGATCCTGTACCAACCATGCTAACTCAATGCCACGCAAATGTTATAAGAGGATTTATGGGACAGACTACAATGTTCCGGAGAGGTACAATAAAAAATTCAGTTATTATTATGGCTGAGCGAAAAGGAACAGACCAGGTTAAATACATTCATGGTAATTTTGGCAGGGGTACATTCACGTTTTACGGTGGTCACGATCCTGAGGATTACCAGCACGCTGTAGTCGATCCCCCGACGGATCTTAATCTTTATAAAAACTCTCCCGGTTACCGGTTAATTTTAAATAATATTTTATTTCCCGCAGCAACAAAGAAAAAGCAGAAAACATAGTTTGGTTAGTAAAATGTAGTTTGTAGATTGTTGATGCAAAGTTAAACCAATTCTTTAATTAATCATTTTTTTGAAATGAAAACAGCTCACATACAAAACTCAAAAGAAGAATATCAAATCGGGAAAATGGTATGCGTTGGTAGAAACTATGCAGAGCATGCAAAAGAGCTTGGTAATGAGATACCAGAGAAGCCGGTATTGTTTATCAAACCAGCCTCAGCAATAATTTATTCGGGCGGTGAAGTAATTCATCCAGCTTATTCAAATGAGTTACATCACGAGGTTGAGCTTGTTCTGCTCATTGGTAAAGATGTTAATAATGCGACTAAAGAGAATGCTGAAGAAGCAATCATCGGTTATGGTATTGGATTGGATATGACGCTGCGTGATGTCCAGCTGGAACTTAAAAAAAGAGGGCACCCATGGACGCTCGCAAAGTGTTTTGATACGTCCGCAGTAATTTCAGATTTTGTATTAAAACAAAATTATAAGCTTAAACTCAATGAAAAAATCGAACTAAAAGTAAACGGGAAAATAAAGCAGAGCGATACATTAAGCAGTATGATTTTTAAACCAGCTGAACTTGTAGAATATATTTCTTCGGTAATGACTCTGGAAAAAGGAGATTTAATTTTTACGGGAACACCTTCCGGTGTAAGTAAAGTAAATAGGGGTGATAAAATTGAGGCAAGGTTTGATGAATTTGCGAATCTCATCTGTACAGTTCAATAGTGCCTGTTACCAACAAAATAATTATCTTAAATTACTTGTTGAATTCTTTTAATGTCCTTTTTATTAATTCTTCCAAGCCAAAATTTGAATCTTCCGCAAGAATTTTATTTACTGCCTTTTCAGCGTTGGTTAAATTGTAACCCAAAGTTATTAAAGCTGCAACAGCTTCTTTCTGAATACTGACTTCTGCAGGTTTAACTCCTTCCTCCTTAATTTCCTTAACCTTATTTTTTAACTCAAGGATGAGTCGTTCGGCAGTCTTCGCACCAATTCCCGGAACAGCTGTTATTCTAGCAACGTTTCCGGTAGTAATGGCGTGCTTTAAATCGTCTGGTGAAATTCCGGAAAGTAAGCTTATTGCAGATTTCGGACCGACTCCTGAAATTGAAATCAGGAGTTCAAACATCTCTTTTTCTGCTTCTGAATAAAACCCAAAAAGTGAGATAGAATCTTCTTTTACGTTGGTGTGTATAAAAAGTGAAATATTTTCTTCGCCGGATATTTTTTCGAAAGTACTTATTGAAATTGAAACTTTGTAACCAACACCGTTAACATCAAGTAAAATTTGTGTCGGTTTTGCTGATATTATTTTACCTGTTAAGTAGCCGATCATATTCAATTAAAAATTAAAAATTAAAAATTGCGATAAAGCCTGATGAAAACAATATAGCAATAAAACAATTTAACAGTAAAATACAATGTGAAGTTAAGATAATTATGAATTTAAAACTCTTCCCGGATTGGCTTCAATAAAATCTTTCCAGCTTTTACTTTTTTTGAATGTCGGTGCCTTTAATCTGAACGCGTGACACAGTGCAATAGCAAGTGCATCACTTTCATCGGGTTTAAACTTAACTTTTTTCAAACTTAGAATTGTTCTAACCATATATCCAACCTGGTCTTTAGAAGCCGAACCTTTCCCGACAACCGCTTTTTTTACTTCACCGGGGGAATATTCGCTTGCGGGAATATTATTATGAACAGCAGCGAGAAGTGAAACCCCTCTTGCATATCCAATTTTCATTGCAGATTGCACGTTTTTACCGTAAAATGCAGTTTCAATCGCAAATTCATCGGGTTTATAAATTTTAATCAGCTTAACTAGTTCATTGTAGATGATTTCTAATTTTTCGGGAAGTCCTTTTTGGGGAGGTAATTTAATACAGCCGTTTGCTTGATGTTTAAAATCATTTTTTCTGAGTTCAATTACACCGTAACCGGTAATTATTGTGCCCGGATCAACACCCAGAATTACCATTAGGCTTGCTGTTTAATAAATTCTTCGTCGAAATCAGCATTAGTGTAAACATTTTGCACATCGTCGCAATCTTCAAGTGCATCAATAAGTTTCATAACCTGTTCCGCATCTTCGCCTTTTATTTTCAGAGTATTTTTCGCTATCCATTGCAAAGAAGAATTTTCAATATTTAAATTCTTACTCAGTAAAGCTTTTCTTACAGGTTCAAAAGATTCAACATCTGTTTGTATTTCAAAGAACTCTTCTTCAGATTGTAAATCTTCAGCGCCTGCATTTAATACTATTTCCAAAACTTCATCTTCAGATTTTCCCTCCCTTGGAAGGGAGATAATACCCTTTTTTTCGAACATCCATGCTACCGAACCACTTTCACCCATACTTCCGTTATGTTTGCTAAATAAGTGCCTGACTTCTGCAACGGTTCTGTTTTTATTATCAGTTGCAACCTCAACTAAGAGTGCAATTCCGCTATTTGCGTATCCTTCATAGGTTAATTCATGGTAAGTTACACCCTCAAGTTCGCCAGTTGCTTTTTTAATTGCACGTTCAATATTATCTGCAGGCATATTAATTGCTTTTGCATTATCAACAGCAAGTCGCAATCGTGGATTTGCCGAGGGATCACCGCCACCTTCTCTGGCAGCAATTGTAATTTCTTTTATGGCTTTAGTAAAAAGTTTCCCGCGCTTTGCATCGGCAGCACCCTTTTTGCGCTTTATAGTAGACCATTTTGAATGACCCGACATTATTTATTCTCCGCATGCATAGATTTGAATTTTATATCCTTTAATTTGAATTGAGGAAATGTTCTGCCATCTCTAACGGTTTTATCGATTGAAAAAACTATGTCAATATCGGAATTATTCTGAATTATTCTTTCGTAGTGTTCGCCCATGTTAAATCCTATACAATCAAATATTTTTTTAGATTCTTTCTGTTTAACACATAATAGTAAATGGTTGTTTCCAACAACTCTTGGAGTATTTGATACTTCGACATTCTCTGCCAAAAATAAAGGTCTTAAATTTCCCGGTCCAAATGGTGAAAATTGATCGAGTATTCTTAAAAACTTTGGAGTTATATCCGAGAACTTTAATTTTGAATCAATAGCCAGCTCAGGTGACAAATCCTCTTCAGTAACAGATTCCTTTAGAATGACATTAAACTTTTTCCTGAATTCATCTACTTTGGTAATTTCCATTGCCAAACCTGCAGCTGCCTGATGACCCCCAAAATGAATAAGATGTTCTTCACATTTTTGCAATGCATCGTAAATATTAAAGTTTGAAATACTTCTTGCAGATCCTTTTGCTACTCCATCAATAGTCGCAAGCAGTACTGTGGGGCGGTAATATTTCTCAACCAATCTTGAAGCAACAATTCCAATTACTCCCGGGTGCCAGTTATCATTATGCAAAACAATAGCAAGTTCTTTCCCAAGATCAATCTTATCTTCTACTTGTTTGCATGCCTCATCGAAGGTATCCACATCGATTTTTCTTCTTTCGTAATTTTCCGATTCGAGTATTTCCGCGAGTTCGATAGCTTCTTTATCGCTGTTTGTTATAAGAAGATTTACTGCTCTCTCGGCATCGCCAAGTCTGCCAACTGCATTTATTCGCGGTGCAATTGTAAAAACAACCTGTCCTGAATTAAGCTGCCCGGGATACAAGCCGCTTTTTTCAATTAACGCTTTTATAGCAGAGCGAGGATTACTATTTATTTGATTTAATCCTTGGTTAACAAGCACACGATTTTCATCCGTTAGTGGGACAATATCTGCCGCACCTGCAAGGGCAACAAGATCTAAATATTTAAGCGGCAAATCTCTCTTCCCAATTCTTTCGCAAACACCCTGTGCAAGCTTAAAGGCAACTCCGGCTCCGGAGAGATATTTAAAAGGATAATTGCACCCTGGTTTTAAAGGATCGAGCACAGCAACTGCATCTGGTAACTCTTCTTTTGGCTGATGATGATCACAAATAATAACATCCATTCCCAGGCTGTTTGCATACTTTGTTTCTTCGATTGCGGTGATACCGCAATCAACTGTAATCATTAAATCAGTTTCTTTAGATCGTACTATATCGATTGCGGAAGCTGATAAACCGTATCCTTCTTCTAATCTTTTAGGAATGTAAAATTCAACATTGGCGCCTAACTCTTTTAAGAACATATAAAGTAAAGCCGTCGAGCAAGTGCCATCAACATCATAATCACCGTAAATACAGATTTTTTGATTTTCAGTTAGTGCTTCAATTACACGGGTTGTGGCTTGTTCCATTTGATCCATTAGAAATGGATCGTGAAGGAAATCCAGGGAAGGACGGAAAAATTGCCTGGCATCATTAAAGTTTGAAATATTTCTTAATACAAGAAGTCTGGCCAAAATTTCCGAGATATTAAGAGAAT
>WOR8_10003142_pt1 | contig 16155 bp, 11 predicted proteins | sample DeeMarSeWOR38_10_FD_19890 | JGI IMG/M metagenome (IMG submission 19890) | reverse complement strand
CGTTATCATCTGTCGGCCCCCAGTTCATCCGACCGATGGCCCAGGCACCGAAACCGATCGTTGAGACCTGCGGCCCTCGTGACCCCAATTTTGTATACTGCATAGAAATTTCTTTCACTCACATGATTGGAAAATACCTATGATTTCCGAATGATTCAAATTATAGACAAAATTGATTAGCCAGGCTTTCGGCTTAAATCCGCCCGTGTCACGGTTGATGCGTATTGGTTCGCTTTCAAACACATTTTTTAATCACTCCATTCCGGAAAAGGTTAACAGCGAGATAAACCCCGACTTGAGCTTATCTACTCTGACAATGGATTCATGTAAACGGTATTTTCTGCTTGCATTCTTACTTTTCGCGTTATACTTTCGTATAACCCGAATAGAGGTTGACAGGTATGTGGTCGAATGAACATCAAAACCTTGATCGTTTGATCAATTTCAGTTTTTTCGGATTTCAAAGCACCGACCTGGACCATCTGCTCGCATCCACCAGTCATGAAGATGCCAATAATCCCTTCAGAAATTTAAGTGACAATGCGGCTCAGGCCGACACGCCGGCCCAAGCTTGCTTCCTTGGGTTTATCAGTCGGCATGATTCTACCTATCTCCTCTATGCCTATAAATATCGGCAAAAAGAATATGGTTTTGCCTGGGAAGCTTATTACGATGATACACACAGATCTTTTGATTCTGAAGTGGAACCTCCCTGGTTTGATTTTGTGACACAGGGTCAATGTTTTAAAATTAAAATAGCCCGTAAAGATCCTGCAGCTCATTTCATTATCGAAAGACCCTTCAATCAGATGAATGGCACCGTAATTCAACTCGGACTGCCCCGCACCAGTGGAAAAGATCTTTAAATGCTTGAAATTGATCAATCGATCCAGCACGCCGCAGATGTCCTACGCCATGGGGACGCTCTCTTGATCACAGCAGGAGCTGGAATGGGGGTGGATTCCGGCCTACCTGATTTCAGAGGCGATCAGGGTTTTTGGCGCGCATACCCGCCGATCGCCAAATTAGGAATATCCTTCGTAGAAATGGCCAATCCGGAATGGTTTCAGCGTGATCCGCATTTTGCATGGGCCTTTTATGGACACCGGTTACATCTTTATCGAAACACGGTACCACATGCTGGTTTTAGAAAATTACTGACTGTCGGTGCCCGGAAACCAAACGGCTGCTTCGTGTTTACTTCAAATGTGGATGGGCAATTTCAGAAAGCGGGATTTGATCAACGTTACATCGAGGAGTGTCACGGTTCTATCCATCATTTGCAGTGTACACGCCCCTGCGGTGAAATTATTTGGTCGGGTGATAGCCTCGAGGTTAGGATAGATGAAATCAACTTTAAAGCCATAGACCCCCTGCCAAAATGCCCTGATTGTAAAAGTATCGCCCGACCTAACATACTGATGTTTGGTGACTGGACCTGGCTATCCTCCAGGACCGACGGTCAACGGGATAATTTCTATGAATGGCTTCACAGGAGTACCAGCAACCGTAAGAAACTGGTCATCGTTGAATGTGGAGCGGGAGAGGCCGTGGCAACTGTACGATATATGTCTGAAAATATTGCTGCCCGTACTGGCGGGATCTTGATCCGGATTAATCCGCGTGATACCCATGTCCCAAACGGCCATATTGCCATCCCCCTGGGTGCTGCAGAGGGGATTGAAGCAATTACCAAAGATTTTCTTTAACACAGGATAAAAAATACTTCCCATTCAGGATACCTGGTTTACTTTTGTTTAACCTGCATCATCGGGACGCCGTTAAGTTTTTATACTACTCCTCATGCCGCGCTAACCAGTATTTTAGACCTCTGTGCGTATGAAGTAACCGTCTCATAATCCGGTTTATTGGTATATATGGGTTTCCGGCTGTAACAGGTATGATTATCAAACAGCGGATTGCAGTAATATCCTCAAATCAGTAATTTTTTTTATATTGAGACGAGTATGCTGCCTGTAGTCATTATCAAAACCGGTTCAACGTACCCGCAAATTTCTGCAAAATACGGTGATTTTGAACACTGGATTGCAACCGGTTTCAATTCACCCCACCTGGGATTTAAGGTACTTGATGTCCGGACGGCAGGAAGTTTTCCACATCCCGCAGACATTTCATCGGTTGTAATCACTGGTTCCCATTGTATGCTCACGGATCATCATGACTGGTATTTAAAACTGACTGATTGGATTAGATCACGCGCAAATCTTCCATTCCTATAATCGGCATCTGCTTCGGACACTAATTTCTTGCTGAGGCCTTTGGGGCAAAGTGGCTTATATTGATGCGGATCATGAAACAAGTACCCATCGGGTTATTCTGACACCGAATGTAAAGAATAATCCGCTGATGCCCCATATACCCGATGTTACAACAGTACAACAATCCCATCATCAGGAAGTAAAATTCCTACCTTATGATGCGTTTATATGTGCAACCAATCCACATACCTCGATCCAGGCATTTTTTAAAACCTTCCATATGGGGCCTTCAATTCCACCCTGGATTATCCCCGGCAATCATGCGCAGTTACATTGATGCCATCTCAAGTGAGCTAAGAAAAGAAAATTTCCGACCTGAAAAGATTCTTGAGCAGATCACGGAAACACCCTTTTCACATTCGATTTTCCAAAACTACCTAAGGATAATAGGTTTGTATGCATAAGATTCAAAATTAAAAGCAAGCCGCACTATTCATATACTGCCTTTCGCATGTAAAAATTCTTGATTAATTATTGATGTGAACCCTGCACATAATTTTTGATATCAGACGAACTTAACCGAGAACTTTCAGCGGTTTGCCACGCGATGCCGTTCTCCTGGCACTGGTCGTTCTGGTGAATCGCAGCGGTTCAATGATCTTATTTTTTCATACCTTTTATCTGCATTTTAAAAGGGGATAAGCGTCGGTTATGCAGGCAGAATGTTGAGCATTACGTTTTGCAGGGATAGCCAGACACCGCGCAACTTTTGCACACTATATGAATTCTATGCCCACTAAATTACTTTGGCCACCACCGCATTATCGACTGAAGCCAGAATATGAACTGTATTATCTCCAATTAGATTACTGGCATGTTATTTGTATATTTTATTTTTTCAATGGGGAGTACACGCCTTCTCATCTGTTAATATCATATTAAAATGGGATCGTTCTATATGGGATCTGATGCGGAGCGATTTAATTTTTCACAAATAAATTCAATCATTAGGGAGGATATCTTATGCGCCGTTATTTACTAAGTGCTTTAATCACATTTTTTGTTTTCAGCACCGGCATTCTTGCCTCAGAGCCTGAGGTTGAGATTCTGAATGATGACATCGATCTGGCTGTCGGGGATTCGGTCATGATGCAGGCGGTATATAAGGACACGAACGATATACCGATTGATACGACTTTTAGCTGGTCGGTTATACCCGATTCATTGGGGTATTTCAACAGCACGAATTATTTTGTCGGCGGAAAGCCGGGTAACGGCTACATTTATGCCACATTGGATACCCTGGTGGATTCGGTAAAAGTACATGTTCATATGCACAAAGACAGTGGGGACACTGCAATGGGACGACTCGTAGTCTGGCCCGCCGATACCACCATTATGGTCGGTGATACCCTGCAGTTCAAGGCCATGTATATTGATACCAGCGGCGTTGTAACAGATACAACCGTGCACTGGGAAATCAACGGCAAATCAGTCGGGCCGTTTTTTGGCGATGGAACCCTGGTGGCACTTCTTCCCGGTATGTCGGTAATCAAGGGCCGCCTGATGGATTTGACTGGAACGGCAAAAGTCACCGTTATTGATACGGCAGCCGATACTACGGGGATCAATACCATCAGGATTGCGCGGGTTAAACCGGATGGCCGGATTCTGCCGGATAAGGATCTGAAGGAAGGTGAAGTTTTTGTCATGGGTGGCATACCTGCACCGTTCAATATTTTGGACGGTGGCTACCTATACTTTCCGGTCGGCAGCCTGAAGGAGGATATCACTCTGCACATCAAGTTACCGTCTTTCGCCAAGTTTAAAAACGATTCTGTTCATTTTCCGCATGAAATAATCAATGGCATCCAGTTTGATGTTCTGGTAAACGACACCCTGGTTGAACCTTACTATTTCGAGCGTCCCTTGAGTGTTGCCCTGCCCTTCAAGCGCGGCCATTTGAAGCGTTACGGCATTACAGCCGAGGAATTGAGCCTGTTTTTCGCAATGGACAGTGTAACTTTTGATACAATCGGAATTGAAAACGTCGTAGTGGATACATCGGCAAACCGGATCTTCGGGCAAGTGGCACATTTTAGTACACTCGTTCTCAAAAAGAATCCGAATGCCCCGACTTCGCAGGATAACTATGAGGAACCGGCCAATTATCCGGACCGATTTACCCTGTATCAGAATTATCCAAATCCGTTCAATCCATCTACTACCATAAGATTCAACCTGCCTGAAGCCACACATATCCGTCTGACAATTTATAATATACTCGGTGAGGAAGTCGCCATGCTGGTGAATGGTTTCCGCAATGCCGGTACATACACCGTATCATTTGTAGCCGCCGATTTTAAGATGTCAACCGGTGTGTACTTCTATCGACTCGAGGCAGGTACTTTCGTTCATAGCCGGAAAATGATTCTGATAAAATAAGCGATCCAGAAACAAAGTACCCATAACACATGGATAGGGCTTGCCCAGGGCAAGCCCTTTTTTTTGACAGTATAACAGGGTAAACGGAATGCAGTCAACTCAAACGACGAGGCGCAGGTGGTCGCCGAGCACCGGGAGGAGTATATGCGGCTTAAAAAAAGCGTAATCCGGATTCTTGAGATTTACCCTGATCCTTTTCATTTTAAAGATTCCTCTTCGCGCTACTTTTTGATTCATCGCATTCCTTCGTGAAACATGCATGATACAATTTATCCTGCCAATCCAGTTATCCAGAAAGGTTTTTTAGCGACTTTGATATCACCAGAGTCTGCTATAATGTGTAAAAAGTTTTTTGAAATAATTTATGATAAGGTTTATATTTTATATGTATTTTCTTGAACAGGTGTTTACACCTTGAGAATAATCGTCAGGTCCGTAAGTTGTCATCCTCCAAAGGAGTCCTTCGGACCGTAGGGATCTTCCTGGTTTTAAATCCTGCAACGGCAAGCAGGAAGATCTTTACAAGATGACTGTTTTTATACACTTTTATTTTATCATTTGTGTAAACACGTAGTCAAGACAGGACATTTAATATTTATTCTTTATGAGGCAAAAAGTGCGTAGTATTAAATTATTCTATACGTTATGTGTTATGTCGGTTGTTTTATTTATTGCCTGTGATGCGAATCCATCCAAACCTGTCACAAAAAATATAATCCTGCTGATCGCCGACGGGTGTGGATTTAATCATGTTGATGCGGCGAATCTTTACCGTTTTGGGGATACGGGAGATGCCGTATATGAAAAATTCCCCGTGACTTATGCAATGAGTACTTATTCAGCCAGTAGCACCGGCTATAATCCAAAAGAAATGTGGGCTTCCTTTGAGTACGCCCGTAAAAAACCGACTGATTCCGCAGCAGCTACAACTGCTATGGCATGCGGCATTAAGACTTACAACGGCATCATTGGTATGGATACAACCTATACCGTTATGGAGAATATCGCCGAACGGGCGGAGCGCCTGGGAAAGGCAAGTGGGGTAATCACCAGTGTACAGTTTTACCATGCCACGCCGGCAGCTTTTGCCGCTCACGATTCTTCGCGCAGGAACTACGCTGCCCTGGCGAGAGAAATGATTCAAGGAAAAATGGAAGTGATTATGGGTTGCGGACATCCGGAATACGGTCATACCAGTGAACGTAAAGATGCACCGGATTATGAACGCTGGGGCGGTTTTGAGAATTGGCAGGCCATCACGCACGGCAAAATTGGTAAAGACGCCGATGGAGACGGGGTTGATGATCCATGGACTTTTTATGAGGACCGGGCAGATTTCCAGAAATTGATGACCGGAGATACTCCGAAAAGGGTTTTCGGACTTGCAAAATCGGCTTCCACCCTGCAACAAAATCGGACAAATGGCGATAAAAATGCGCTGCCTTTTGCGGTTCCGTTCAACGAAGCGGTACCCACCCTCGAGGAGATGACCAAAGCGGCATTAAATGTGCTCGATAATGATCCGGACGGTTTTTTTCTGATGATTGAAGGGGGTGCGGTGGACTGGGCTGCTCACGATAATCAGTCCGGGCGGTTGATCGAGGAAAAGATCGAATTCGACAAAGCCATTGAAGCCGTCATTGCCTGGGTCGAAACAGAGAGTTCATGGGAAGAATCTCTGGTTATTATTACCGGGGATCATGAAACGGGATATCTTACCGGTCCCGCCTCAGGAGATGACAGCAAACTTGATGAAGGCGGAATTGAAGCTGTCAGGACATCACTGGCCAATAATGGCAAAGGTGTTCAACCCGAAATGGAATGGCATTCAGAGAGCCATACGAATCAGCTGATTCCCTTTTATGCCAAAGGTGCCGGAGGCGATCGTTTCCACCCCTTCGCCAACCAGACCGACCCTGTTCGGGGAAAGTATATCGATAATACCGACGTAGCAGAAGTGATGTTTGCAGTGTGGCGTAAAGAGTGACAAAGTAACAAAGTGATAAAAGAAAAAGTAACAGAGCGACAGAGCAACAAAGCGACAGAGAGCATAATTAAAAAACAATACATTGACATATTACCATCGAATAAACAATATCAATGCAGTTGATTTTTTTTATAGTGAAAGATCCGTTTTTATTTTATCAATAAGGGCACTTAGCATACGTTCAATTTCACGCGTTTTATCGTAAAGACTTTGAATTGATTGGATGTAATAAATTTAAGTTCATATGATATTCTGATCTGGGTTTGTACTTCAAATAAGGAACCCATAGAATAGCCAAGAAATCTTAGAAATTCTCTTTTTGAATTTCGGCCATACCCTTCTGCAATGTTTATTGGAATAGATATAGACGCTCGTCTTAATTGATTCGTGAGTCCGAATAATTCTGATTTTGGGAAATTTCTTGTCACAAGATATATCTTTGATACAAATTTCACTGATTTATTCCAAACTACCAGGTCCTGATACATACATATTGATTCATTTATTTATCACTGTTCTGACAAAAACCATGCCATATGATTCATGTCGTATTATTAATGAATATTATGATAATTAAGATTTAATTACGCACGAACCTATTGATTAAGCACACAGGTAAAATCAAAGATCTGACTTTTTAAATCGGTCTTTGTGTTGTTTCTTTGTCGCTTTGTTGCTCTGTCACTTTGTCGCTGTTTTTCTCATCCACATTCCAAGGCAACCGCTCCACATCCACATTGCCCCCCGTGAGGATGACGCCGATTTTCTTACCGGCTACCTTTAACTTATTGTTTATGATTATTGCCAAAGGGACGGATGAGGAAGGTTCCACGATAATTTTCATCCGTTCCCAGATCATGCGCATGGCGTGGATGATATCCGGATCTGAAGCAGTGTGAATAGCGGAAACGTATTTCCGGATGATCGGGAAGGTCCGGCTGCCGAGGGAGGTAAGCAGGCCGTCGCAAATTGTTTTGGGATTTACCGAAGGCTGGATCTCGCCGGCTTTTATAGACCGGTAGGCATCATCGGCACCTTCCGGTTCAGCGGCGATCACTTTTACCCTGTTGGTGAAGTAGTGTGCCGTTAATGCCGTTCCGCTCAGCAATCCCCCACCGCCCACAGGGATTATCACCATATCCAGGTCCGCGACATCCTCCAGCAGTTCGAGGGCGGCAGTTGCCTGGGCAGCGATAATGGTATAATTGTTATAGGGATGGATAAATGTTGCTCCCGTTTCCCTGACAATCCGCTCAAGAGTGGATTCACGGGCGGCCTGGTTAGGTTCGCAAAAGGTAATTTTTCCACCATAGCTTTGCACCGCTTTGATTTTAATCCGGGGCGCGGTCCGGGGCATGACAATAAAGGCCGGAATGCCGCGTATTTTTGCTGCAAGGGAAAGGGCCGCGGCGTGGTTGCCGGAAGAATGGGTAGCGACACCCCACCGGGCCATTTTGTCCGGCAGGGATAAAATGGCATTGGTTGCCCCACGGAATTTAAACGCTCCGGCCTTCTGGAGATTTTCGCATTTGAAAAAGATCCTAGTTCCGAGCAGATCGTTGATCGACCGGCTGGTCATCACTGGTGTGCGGTGGATGTGCTGTTTTATGCGATCAGCAGCAGCTAAAATATCTTGTTTTGTGGGTATGCTTTCCATGAATAATGTTCAGTATATGAAGTTCAGTAGATTTCATGGACCAGAGATCAGGGTGCATGACGATTCTAATGCCAGGTTCTAAAACCGATATAAAATAGAAATGAATATACACATAAATCAATTTTAACAGAAGCGATATAATTTTTCTCAGATTATATTCTGCCTTCTCTTTTTCCGGCTTGTTAGCCTCCCTTCTTTTGGCCCAAGTTGTAAAAATATTGTATCCACCGCTTATTTCCAATGCGAATTATAATTGTTGACGATAAATTAATTTGAAAGAAAAATTAGCTGTCTACATCCATCAAATATTTAAATTATCTGCTATTTAGAGTATTATGGATTCTGAAATGATTTGGAATAAGATTAAAAAATTATGCTATTGATTTGAGCAGTTAAACATATTTTGTATTGATACAAAAAATATCGTCATACCGGTAAGAGATTTGCACGAAGTTATAGTCCTAACTATTGGAAAATTGAATGATACTCGAAGGTCGCTAATATCCACAATATATTTAAATGTTGATAAATGGTTAAAAAGTCATTAAACCAAAGGCAATATATACAGGGAATTAGGATAAGGTTTTATATCTGAAATCCTTTATTGCCATTGGTTAAGTACTTTATTCTCAAAACAAGCAGTGTTTTTTTCATATTCACACGCAGAAATAACCTAACGATCAAATCAATCGTTTGTTTTTTACAGCCTGACTACTTTGCCGGATGGTCCTTAAAGCAAATTACGTGCATTATAACAAGCTGAATCTCACCTCCTACAAACGATTCGATCATAAATTCCATGTTTGAGAATAAATAGTAGTATTGCGGATTACATTTTTACTTCAAATCCCGCAAAGCAATAAAACAAACAGATATTACATGACGGTCATGATGTTATATGACTTATGGGCTTTGGCAAATCAATTCAATTATATCTGATGCTGTCGTGTAATACGCTTCGTTTATAATGTTCTCACCAGAGCACTATGTGTACGGTGATATATAATATCAGATCGAACCTTACCATGATTTGCTATCCTGTATTATGTTCAGTAAAGCACGATATTTGATTCAGAGCATGAATTATACCTAAAAGCAGAATTTCAAGGACAAATTCAATAATATATCTTATGAACAATTCCAAGATCGAATTATATACAGAACGCATGAATATGTGACGACATTTGCAGTATCAGTTTGGATTTTTAATCCTTAATTCGTTTCTTATTTGTCGCAATACAAGTGCAATAGCAAAAATAACCAATATACCTGCAAATTCGATTAATCGTCCGGGCGAATAAAATACGAATGAATACCTCCATCCAAATAATTCGATAATTCGCCCCCATACGGCAAAAAGCAAAACCAAAATTGCTAGTGAAAAGAAAAATCTGGGCAAGAGTTTATTAATTTTATCGATCATGATTCACTTCCCTCTTTCTTTAATCTCTTTTAATAACGTTAACTTCCTTATGAACAAAATTCTTTCCATAATTAACCTGTACCATTCTGATCGTCAAATTCTCGTCCTCAAACCATAAGTGGGCTACTCCGGGTGTTGGTGCTGTCACTGAAACCAGCTTTCCATAACTTACTGGTATATTTTGAATATTTCCCAGATTCTGCTCTGTCAATTCAAATCCCTTGTCTGGGGCGGGTACTTGTTCACAAGACAATGTTAAGCTAAAAAGGATCAAGGCTGCTGTCATTAATCTGTTCACAGATTTCATTTAACCCTCCTCGAAATCTAATGTTAAAATTAATGGTTAGTTAAAGGTCGTTTTATCAAAATTTAGCACCTCCTAAAAGTTTAGTTTGATGTCTCGATATATTTCAAAAAATATATTCATTCTATGAGGAAGGACCAGATGAGAAATAATTATGGATCAATATAACAAACGTTCCAGGAAATTTGTAGCTTTTTTATATAATCACGTTCAAGCATAAACCGGAAAACTATCTATAATTCTAAGACTTTCAACGTTTTAATACTGTTCAACAATATTTTATTCATATGTGAAAGCAGATAATATTCTCAGTGTACCTGCATGAGCTAATTCAACAAATTCAGCGGATTAACATCATTTGCCTGACCAGCCTGTATGGTCCGGCACCCAGCTGATAATAGTAAATTCCACTTGCCAGATTCCTGCCCTCGAAGCGATAGGTGTATTTGCCGGCCTGTAACTTATCTGATACCACAAGAGCTATTTTTTGACCAAGTATGTTATATACATTAAGATCGATATATTCTGGTTTTGAGAGCGTGAAGGCAATGCTCGTAACGGCATTAAAGGGATTGGGATAATTTTGATATAAATCTAATTTCTCTGGTCCGCGCATGGTCATCTGCTTCTCCTCTTCGACTGCGACAATTCCACCCTCTCTGAAAACTGCCAGGCCATTGAATGTTCCGATCCATTTATTGTCGTTATGATCAATTTCAATAAACCTGACAGAATTGTTGGGCAGGTAGGAATTCAGTGTATTGTAAACCTTCCAGTTACTGCCATCTAATTTTATCATCCCTGATGCTGTCCCGATCCATTTAAATCCTTGATCATCAATGGCAATAGAAAGTACAGAGTTGCTCGGTAAATCTGAATTTGAGGTATCGTATACAGCCCATCTGGCACCGTCAAAAGCAACCATACCACCGGTTGTTGTTCCGAACCACTTTCTGCCGATGTGATCGATCACCAGACAAGTAATAGAACAATCATCCATGCCCCAGCTTGACGGATCATACACATACCAATTAACATCGTCATAAACAGCCAGTCCGCCGTAAGTAGCAATCCATTTGTTTCCCATGTCATCTACGGTTATGGTGGTAATAAAATTATTTGGTAGGCCTGAATTGGAAATGTCATATACGGTCCAATTGGTCCCATCAAATTTGACCAGCCCCCCTCCGTGCGTACCGATCCACTTATTTTCTTCGTAATCGATACTGATCGCAGATACAGTGTAATCAGGTAAATCCGAATTTGATGAATTGTATACCATCCAGTTGAAGGCATCAAATTTCACCAGCCCCCCTCCAAGTATTCCGATCCATAGATTACCTGCATCATCTTCAGCCATCGCGCGTATCACCTCTCCGGGTAATCCTGTATTTGTGGTATCATAAGTAATCCAACCCTGGTCGTCATATAGTGCTATTCCACCATATGTCCCAATCCATTTATTTCCTGCGTTGTCAATGGCGATTGCTGTCACTATTTTATGAGGCAATCCTGAATTTGATGTATTTATTAGTTCCCAATTCTGGTTATCAAACTTAATAAGCCCGCAAAAACCTGTACCAATCCATTTATTATTATGTTTATCGATATCGATTGTTTTAATGGCATATAAACTTAAATCTGCAGTGGATTGATCATAAACCTGCCAGGTGGCTCTATTAAATTTTATAAGGCCATCATAGGTGACGATCCATTTATAGCTGCTGTCATCGATGGCTACCGCATGGATATAATCAGTCGGCATTCCCCAGTCGCGGGGATAATAAACCTGCCAGCTGGAACCCGTGAATTTTGCCAAACCCGATCCTGTCCCGATCCACTTGCACCCGCTGTCGTCGATGGCTATCGACGTAATATCATTATGGGGAAGATCAGAATTGTCGGAAGTATAAACCTCCCAGGTGATACCATCAAATTTTGCCAAGCCGAGCGCGGTTCCAATCCATTTAATTCCGCTGTCACCTATTGCTATCGTACTCACATAATTATCATGAAGATCAGAATTTGAGGTATCATATGCCATCCAGTTTATCCCGTCAAATTTTACAAGTCCTGCCGGCGTCCCGATCCACTTATGGTCAGCAGAATCGACGGCGATGAAATTTATCTGTTGTGATGGTAATCCTGAATTGGCGGTATCATAGACTGTACAGCCGGATTCATCAAATCTTACCAGGCCTGCAAACGTCCCAATCCATTTGGTTCTATTCGCATCAACCGCTACTGATGACACCACATTGTCGGGTAAGCCTGAACATTTGTTGAAAAAATCTGTAGTTCCGTTAAATGTATCAATTCCGACGAGCCCGCCGGTTGTGCCGACCCATACAATGTCATGCTCGATTGCAATTGCGGTTATCTCATCCCCGTTGGTATAATTTATCCACTCGGGATTTTGGGCGAACATCTGTGGATACAAATTAATGATAAAGATAAAGAAAAAACTATATGGTGAAATTTTCATATTGTGCCCCGCAATAAGATGACACGTTCTATATTTTTATATCAAAATCTTTTAGCCGACCTGATCGTTTTAAACCTGAGCGAATAGAATATCCGGATAGTGCAGGATTTACAAGAATATCTACGTCCGAATCAACAGGCTTTTGGAATTGGATGCGTGATAAATATACGATTTACACAACGGATAACAAGGAAAATCAGTCAAGAAGCTGGATGATGAACGATCGGATTACCTATTGAATACGAATTTATAATTTGATAACTTTAAGGTCTTTATTTTGAAATATTTTAAGATGGATATCGATCACGAAAGATGGATGAGTGAGGCGCTAAAAGAGGCCAAATTGGCTTTGCGCAAAGGAGAGGTTCCCGTCGGAGCAGTCGTTATCCATGAAAACCGGGTAATTGGTCGTGGTCATAATCAGGTTGAATTGCTGCAGGATCCGACAGCCCATGCCGAAATGATCGCAATAACGGCGGCAGCAAATGCGCTCGAGAACAAATGGTTACTGGACGCCACGCTTTATGTCACAGTTGAACCGTGCTCGATGTGCGCCGGTGCAATGGTTCTGGCAAGGTTAAAGAGAGTTGTATACGGTGTGCATGATCTTAAAACGGGTGCACATTCAAGCCTGTTCAATTTATTGCATGATCCCCGGCTCAATCATAGGATAGAAGTGACACCCGGTGTCTTGAAGCATGACTGCCAGCAGCTGATGATGTCGTTCTTTGAAGAAGTGAGAAAAAGAAATTAAGGCCACAAAGTGAAAACTGTTTGAAATCGCTGCGGTTCAAAGATTCACCAATCAACAGTTCAACTGAGACTCTGTGGTTCAATATCTGTGAGGTAAAAATGGAGAGGTGCGAGAGTGGTTGAATCGGCACGACTGGAAATCGTGTGTACCCTCTGGGTACCGTGGGTTCGAATCCCACCCTCTCCGCTGTGCGGAAATCCGAAATCCGAAGCACGAAATTCGAATATAATTCTATACCACTTTTGATTTTTGGAATTTAATAATTTGTATTTTTTCGTATTTCGAAATTCGAATTTCGAATTTTTTCTGGAGGGGTGCCGGAGCGGTTGAACGGGGCGGTCTCGAAAACCGTTGTGCGCTTTGCGTACCCAGGGTTCGAATCCCTGCCCCTCCGCAAAGAGATTAGAGATGAGAGATTAGGGATTAGATATAATGGTGAGTAGTGAGCAGTGAATTAATGCATCCTGATCTCCTGTCCTGTTATAAGATATAACTTCGTGCCTGTACTCCTTTGTGCATTTTTTTGTCGGTTGAACGAGGTCCCGGCGACCGGAACCTGGCACCGGCATTATTTCCGGCTGTGAAAGGTTCAGCATTTCAATTCACCGATCAGTGCTCCTGTTCACACTATTGTATTTTATTATATTTATATTCATGTTATTATAATAACAGCAGAAAGGATAACTGTACAAAATGTCCCCATCCGATCAAAAAATAAATCGCACCATATTTGCAATCATGTGGCTCATCTTTTCAGTATTCATATTGTATGGAACTTTGATACCATTCAATCTTTCGACCGATGCCGGATTGATTAACACAAACATTTCCAGAATAAGCTGGATACCGTTCATCGACGCAGATGGCAGCAGGGCTTCCATTCCCGACATGGTTCAGAATATTCTATTCTTTATTCCCTTTGGATTTGTAGGCATCTTTGCATTCAAAACCGAATACAAAATCATTCAAATTATAAAAATAACCGTGTTTGGCGCTTTACTAAGCGGAATCGTCGAAATCCTTCAACTGTTTACTATAGACAGAACCACGTCGATAACCGATTTGTTAACCAATGCATTCGGCGCTTTTATGGGAGCATCATTGGCTTTCATATTCAAAGAAACATATTCAAAGTTTATCAGCCTACCCCAGTTTCAACAATTCCGCCGAGACAAATTCTTTTTTCTGGTTCTGATAGCCAGTATTTTTGTTGCCATTTCCGCCCTCCAACCCTTCGATTTCACCCTTGATGTTGGGAGCGTATGGTCAAAGGTCAAGTCACTGATCAGCAATCCCATAGAATTTCACAAAATCCTAAAGGATGAGGCGGTTGCATTTATCCGGTTATTTCTTCTGGGCTACGTCTGGAGCTATTGGCTAAAAAGACAAAATATGCAGTCTCCTGTTTTAAAAGGGATGATCGCAGGCTCGATCTGGGGTTTATTTTTCGAAGGATGCCAAATTATCGTACAATCCCGCATGCCCAACATTCAGGATGCAATAATCATAATTTTTGCGAGCTATACCGGTGCACAATTTGCGCAGTTCAATATAAAAACTATTCCGAACAAGATCTGGATTCTTATAATAATCAGTGCCACATGGGTTTCTGCCGGGATACAAATGCTCAGCCCGTTTGCATTCATGAGTAAGCGTGGGGGATTTAATCTGGTCCCATTCATGGCGTACTACGAACGCACAACCTTCATCGCACTGGCTAATTTTACAGAATCGATGCTAATTTATATGCCAATGGGATTTATATTGGAGTTGATATATTATAATACAGATCGGATGTTTAAGTGGATCCGTATCGGCCTGATAGCTGTATTGATTTCCTTCACACTTGAATTCGCACAAATGTGGATTGTCAGCAGATACGCAGATATCACTGATATTCTCGGAGCAGTAATTGGATCAATCGCAGGCGCTCTAGTTTGCTGGCAATGGCGGAAAAGTTTTACACCAGCTTTGGATGCGGTTTAAAAATAGTCTCAATGAATATAATTCATTTCAGTCTTTCTCTATCATAAGATATTCAATATACACACAAGAGGGTGCAATATGATCGGTGGCTTTATATTTCGACAGGAAAACATGGATTTGGCGAAAAAATTGACCGCAGTTTTAGATGAATCCTTCAAAACTATTTCCTGTGGTGAGCGAGGTTTCCTCTTTTATGATGATCCGTATCAGGATTTTCCGACATCGTTTCATGTATCTGACCGGATTACAGTTCTGACCCAGGATCTTCTGGTACGCCGTAATGCTCACGGAAATTATGTGCAGACTGATATCGATAAGGACCTGGCAGAATCACTGATCAACAGAAATACTGAAGTATACAATGAAATTGTCAGTGATTTCCGGCTGATCGTCTTGGAACACACCGGCACAGAATTGAAACTTTATCTGTTATCCAACCGTGCAGGAAATGGCAGGATGTATTATTCATATATCGATTCGGGAATTCTGTTTGCATCCGATATCCGATTTTTATTGAAGATTTTACCCCTCCAGGTCAATGATACCGCTCTTTATGCAATCCTGAAATACGGCGCTGTTCCGGAACCGATGACCATCAGTCACAACATTTCGGCTGTTCCGGCAGCTCATTACCTGTTCTATGCGATTGCAAACGGGCAAAAACAGATTATTCCATACTTTCAATTCGAATTTCCCTGCGACCACCAGCCGGTTGCGGATAATATCGACCGTATTCTTCAACCTGTAAGAGAAAAACTGGTTAAATCGGCACAATTTATGGTGAAATACAAGCCGGCGATCTTAATCAGCGGAGGCATCGATTCCAGCTTATATGCATCGTATCTGAATCAAGTGAGTGACGAACCATTTCACGGGATCAATTGCACCTTTGGTG
>WOR8_10003141_pt1 | contig 16155 bp, 9 predicted proteins | sample DeeMarSeWOR38_10_FD_19890 | JGI IMG/M metagenome (IMG submission 19890) | reverse complement strand
CCAATGAAGTAAAACTGGATAAGATCCTGACTCAAAAATGGATTGCAATGGTGCATAACACCATTGAAATATGGGTGGATCATCGAAGAACTGGATATCCAAAGCTTCCCTACAATGCTAAAAATGACAGTAATTCGGATTGGGGGATTATCCCGGCTAATGATTTCTTGAGAAGAATGCCATTTATCAATAACGAGCGCAATAACAATCCTGTTGGTGTTGCGGATGCCACTGAAAAGCTTGGCGGACCTGATGAAATCGGTACCAGGTTGTGGTGGGATACGGGAGACTACTCTAATAATTTCCCTAACTAGCTGATTGGAATAATTGAAATAATTTAATTATGATATGGTTGCCCTGAGTTATTTTGGGCAACCATTTTTTATACCTCGCAGAGAATTAAAAGCAGAGATTTCGATTAATATTTGTGCCCATCCAAGTCTGTTTGGATAATAGTTTGTGAGGCACTAATATTGCCACTCTTATTTGTAACAATTCATTAAAGGTTATAGCGGTTTTTCAATGCACATTTCCACAAGGATATTTTGCTGGATTTTATTAATCTTTTCTGCTTCGTGTGGATCCAAATTTGATATCAATCAGGTTGGAGAAACGCTTTTTACTTCGATACCATCAGAATATTCACATCTCACTTTTGAAAATCATGTAGTGCAAACCAGAGAGAATAACCATTTGCTTAATGTAGAATTTGTCTCCGGGGGAGGCGTAGCAGTTGGTGATATCAATAATGACGGCTTGCAGGATATTTTTTTTACAGGAAATCAGGTCAGTGATAGGTTATGCCTAAACAAAGGTGACTTTATGTTTGAAGATATTTCCAAAAAGGCGGGGATTAGTCATGACAATCAATGGTCCACCTCAGTCACCTTTGTAGATATAGACCAAGATGGTGACCAGGATATATACGTTTGCAGGTTTGTTTATTTAGAAAACGATCTCAGCGCAAATCAGCTTTACATCAATAATGGTGATTTAACGTTTACTGAAAAGGCAGATGAATTTGGCATAGCTGATAAAGGGTTTTCCACAAATGCCACATTTTGTGATTTTGATAAAGATTATCTGGTTGACCTGTATGTCGTTAATCAGCCGCCTAGCATACCTGGAAGAAGGGGTAAGATTAGTCAATCTGATTTGCCAGGGATACAGTTTAGCGATCGGTTATACAAAAACATGGGTAATGGGAAGTTTATTGATTATACAGAAAAGAGTAATATTCGAAATTTCGGGTTTGGATTATCAGCCTTAGTTGGGGATTTTAATGATGATTCATGGCAGGATATATATGTATCCAATGATTTTGACGTTCCAGACCATTTATATATAAATAATCAAGATGGGACTTTCACGGATGTGATAAAAGAATCAACCAGGCACATCACCAATTTCAGTATGGGAAGTGACGCAGCTGATTATGATAATGATGGGCTGTTGGATATCATGGTAGTTGATATGGTCCATGAAGACAGAAAAATGCGCAAATCTCACATGACACATATTGATACCAGGGAATTTTTGAATAATATAGATATGGGTATTCATTACCAGTATATGACCAATACCTTGCAAAGAAATAATGGGAATGGCACTTTCAGTGAATTGGCACGCTTGGCGGGTGTTGATAAAACAGGATGGAGTTGGGGCCCATTATTTGCAGATTTTGACAATGATGGATGGAAAGACATTTTTATAACTAACGGGGTCATTCGAAATAATTTGAATAGCGACCTCGCGGGAACTTACCAGAAAAAAGTGGATAGCCTTAGAAATATTGCCAGATTAAATAACAAAGATCCCAAACAACTTATCGACGTATTTGATTTTGTTGACCTTGCAGCGATGGATAAAATGCCAAATTACATGTATAGAAATAATGGCGATTATACCTTCTCAAATAAGTGCATGGAATGGGGTATGGATTTGCCGACCACTTCTAATGGTGCGGCATATGCAGATTTAGATCTTGATGGTGATCTGGATCTTATAATTAATAACTTAAATGGAGTCGCTGGTCTTTATAAAAACAATACTTCAGAAAATGGACACAGCAATTATATTCGGTTTAAACTTAATCCCTCTACGTCAACGAATAGTATAGGCTCAAAAATATCCATATACAAAGGAGATAAATTATGGCAAGTGCAACATATTGTCAACACTAGAGGATTTAGGTCTAAAAGTGAGAGTATTGCGCATTTTGGAGTAGGGCAGGAAATAGAGATCAGCAAAGTGGTTATTGACTGGCAGAATGGTGTGCAATCAATTATGGAGAGGTTATCGACTAACAACGTATATATTATTAATCAGGATGATGCTTTGCCACGAGTCGTAGACGACAAGCCTCCTGAGAGAACAACAATTTTTAATGAGATACCTGAACTACCGGGGGTAGGCCCTATCCTTCATGAAGAAAATGAATATAACGATTTCTCAAGAGAGGTTCTATTGCCTTATAAATTCTCATATAATGGGCCATGCATTGCAGTAGGGGATGTAAATGGTGATCATAGAGATGATTTTTACATAGGGGGCTCTGCAGGATATGCTGGAATGCTTTTTATACAAAACCAAAAAGGTGAATTTAATGAAGTAAAAAACGGTATTTGGATTCAGGAAAGATCAAGTGAAGATACAGATGCCGAATTTGTTGATACAGATAATGATGGCGATTTGGACTTGGTTGTGGCAAGTGGTGGAAATGAATTTGAACCTGATGACCAAAAGTTAGCTGATCGATTATATATAAACAATGGGAGGGGACAATTTCAGCGAGATGCAGATGGACTACCAAATTATACATGCAGTAGCTCGTGTATAGAACAGAGTGACTTTGATAATGATGGGGATCTTGACTTATTTATTGGTGGCAGGTTAATTCCAAGAAAATATCCATATCCGGCAACTAGCTACCTGTTGGAAAACAGAGGAGGCAGGTATGTTGATATTACCATGGACAAAGCCCCTGAAATGAAAGATCTCGGATTGGTTACCTCAGCTAAATGGACAGACCATAATATGGATGGAAAAACTGATTTGGTAGTGGTTGGAGAATGGATGCCAATAACTGTTTTTACTCAACTTGACGATGGTAGTTTCAAAATACAGGTATTGAGCGGGCTGGAAAACAGTGAAGGATGGTACTATAACATTCAAGTTGATGATATAGATGAAGATGGCGATGAGGATTTTGTGGTTGGAAATCTTGGACTAAACTATACGTACAGGGCAACACCTGAAGATCCTTTGCATATCTTTAGTTATGATTTTGATTTAAACGGCTCAAATGATTTAGTGTTAAGTTATGATATAGATGGTATATTGTATCCCTGGTTGGGCCGCGATCGCGCCGCTCAACAAATACCAACGTTAGAAAAATCGTTTAGTACGTTTAAATCGTACAGCAATGCGAGTCTAAGAGAGATTTATGGCGAATCGTTGGATAACGCATTACATCTTAAATCAAAAACATTTAAATCGGCATATGTAGAAAACCTTGGGAATGATATATTCCAAATCAAATCCTTACCATCATTAGCACAAGCATCTGCAATAAATAGTATTCTCATTAGAGATTTCGATTTGGACGGGTACAAGGATCTATTGGTTTCTGGTAATCTGTATCAAACGGAAATCGAAGTACCGCGTCATGATGCAGGCACTGGTTTGCTTCTTAAAGGAAATGGTAATGGAGAATTTGAAGTAATATCGACCATAAAGTCTGGATTTTTTACTCCGAATGATGCAAAGGAGATGCAATTCATTGATGTAGGTGGAAAACAAATTATACTGGTAGGAAATAATAATTCATATTTACAGGTAATAGAATATACACCTCCAAATTTTGACTTCTAATTTTGGTATTGATTAAAGGTCCTTTGCAATTTGAAAATATCAATTTGTTGAATAATTATTGCAATATATTGTGATGGATGGTAATAACATAAAGTATGTAAACAATGAGATATATTATATTCCTAATTTTTGTAACAGTTATTATTAACGTTTCCTGCAATCGAGGTTCAAATAGGGATTATTCCTTATCCTTGAAAAAATATCGCGAAATGGGAATTCCTAATCCAAATAAGGTGTGGAATTTAGAGGAGATCGGAATCGCAATAAATGTATTTTCAGGAATTAAATGGAGTAAACCATACATATTACCAAGAAAGGGAAGCAAAAAATCGGGAGCACTTTTTGAGCGTATGATTAGCCTTGAGAACATGACTTTTTTGCAGGATGATACCCTACAACTCCATGATAAAGCCTATTTGTCGTTAGAATTCTTACAATTATTTGATAAATGGAGCGAAGTTTACACCAATCCAATATGGAAGAAACAATATTATCATCGAGAATTAGCGGAAATAAACATTAATGAAGTTCGACTAACCGAAATAATGGTAGAATTGACAAAAGACGTCATGGCATCAAAGGATCCGGTTGTCATGATGCTTCAGGCGGGAGTTCCACAGATAAAATTGAATTACGTATCCAGTTTAGTCAATGCCTTGAATTTGCAAAGTCATTCTTCGCAATTTCTAAATAAGGACCTTGAATTAATTGCGGATAGCCTTAGTTCTTCGATCATGCGCAATAACGAATGGATGGATAGTCTTTCTAAAGTTAAGATCAAAAAATCAATTGATATTGTATTAGACAGCACTTCTTCTGACTATGTTAAAGAGAAATATCTGGATATCACTGGAATTTTGTAGCCAAAATTATCGACTTTTTTTATGGTAACATTTCGCATAAGAACATCAATTTTTGTTTTCCAAGTGAAATGAATTAGCGGTGTTTTTATTTCATGCCATCTTGTTGAATGGTTAATTCAGCTTATTCATTTAAATTGCAAGGTGAAACCATTTAATACAAGTGCAATTATACTTTATGGGTGTAATAACATATGTGGATAATAGATATACTAAACTGTACCGATGATGGCGAAACTGATGCTTTTATTATTGGCTCTTGTTTTTTTAACGTGCCAAAGTTCTTCTGAGGAAGGAAACATATCGGACATTACCCAATGTGGCACTGGAGAAGTGGATGCTGACCAATCAACACTGGAAATGATCAGGAAAGTAAAAGAAGCCGTGTCAAAAATTGATGTACAAAATGTTCCATATATTTTAAATAGCAAAAAAGTTGAACTAATATATAAGCAAATACCGTCTGCAACAGGAATGCAAAAAACTCAGTTATTGTTTAATTATGGAAATGAATTGATGAGATCCGGCAGAACTGAAGAGGCTATTAACATTATTCAACAAGTGTTAGAGGTGGCAAATCGACTGGAGCCTGAGACCCCCGCAAAAATGCAACAGAAAGAACTCATTATTTTTACGGTTAAAAAGCAGTTGGCTTTAGCATATATGCGAAAAGGAGAACAGGAAAACTGTATTAACAATCATACCAATGAATCATGTATCATGCCTTTCAGTAAAAAAGCGCAGCATATTGCACGAGAAGGATCAGAAAATGCTATTCGTTTGCTTAACGAATTGCTTTCTACTAATCCTTATGACTATGATTGCCAATATTTGCTGAATGTTGCGCATATGACGCTAGGTCAATATCCTTCTGGTGTTCCCGAAAAATATCGAATTCCGGAAAAGTATTTTCAATACTCTACGGATTTTCCAAAATTTTCGGATATCGCTATGGATTTGGGCGTTGATGTCAATAATATGGCAGGAGGCACATGCATCGATGATTTTAATAACGATGGATACCTGGATATTTTTGCCTCCTCCTGGGGATTTGATGATCAGATCAGGTATTTTGAAAATGATAAAATGGGTGGGTTCATTGACAAAAGTCTATCAATTGGACTAACCGGTGTTACTGGTGGCTTAAATCTGAGGCATGCAGATTTCAATAACGATGGACATCTTGACCTGATGATCTTAAGAGGTGCATGGTTGGAGGAAAATGGAAACATACCGAATTCCCTGATCAGAAATAATGGAGATGGTACTTTTACCGATGTGACAATAGAATCTGGATTATATTCCTTAAATCCCACCCAATCAGCAGTATGGACAGACTTTGATTTGGACGGTTGGTTGGATATTTTAATACCAAACGAATCAACACCAGGAAGCCTGAATACATGTGAATTGTTCATGAATAATGCCGATGGAACATTTACCGACATGTCTAAAGAGGCTGGTTTATCGACAAACGCATTTTTTAAAGGTGTTGCTACCGGATATTTAAATAACGATAGATATCCTGATATCTACTTATCCAATTATTTAGGAGAAAACACGCTGTATTTTAATAATACCAAAGAAGAAGGAACTCTTTCATTCAAAAAAGCGGATAGAAGCCTTAATACATTTATGCCAGACAGAAGCTTTTCCACCTGGATATTTGATTACAATAATGACGGTCACGATGATATTTTCGTATCCGGTTATTCTACTGATGATAAAACCGCTGCGAATATTATGATCGAAAGTATTAAAACTGGCAATATTGAAAACAGGCCATTTCTATATAAAAACAATGGAGATGGATCATTCACTGACGTAACGCTGGAAGCGCATTTGTTTGAGCCTGTCGCCACAATGGGTTGCAATTTCGGTGATCTGGATAATGATGGCTTTTTAGATTTTTATTTGGCAACAGGAGATCCAGAATTATTCTCCATCGTTCCCAATAAAATGTATCGAAATAATATGGGAAGTAAATTTGAAGATGTCACATATACTGCTGGTTTTGGGCATATACAAAAAGGTCACGCCATAGGTTTTGGGGATTTGGATATGGATGGAGATCAGGACATTTATGCCGTAATGGGCGGAGCTTTTGAAGGAGATATATTTCAAAATATTCTTTTTGAAAATCCCATTGGCAATAAAAACAGTTGGATTAACATCAAACTTGAAGGAAAAGCAAGTAATCGGTCTGCTATGGGAGCAAAATTAATCCTGACCATAGATGATCAGGGGATCATGCGGAAGATTTATCATACTGTAAGCGCCGGAGCTAGTTTTGGAGGCAACAGCCTGATGGCGGAAATCGGGTTGGGTCAGGCTAAAATTATTGACAAAATTGAAGTTCTCTGGCCGCATGTCGCCAATAAGATAAGTACATTTCAGAACGTGGAAATCAACCAGGTAATTAAAATAAGAGAGGATTCCGAAATCATTGAACGGCTGCAACTGGATCCGATACTGTTTAAAAAAGGTGAACATCACCGACACCATTTAAGTCACGCCGCGAATGTTGGGAATAATTGAAATATGGGTCGCATGAATTATATTTCTTCCTGCTATTCTGAAAACATAAAATCTGGATATCAGGGTATTCTTGAACTTTGCAGATTGTTTTTAAATTTCCTTTAGAATTATGCAATTCTCGATTCTGACAGGAATTACAGTATGAAAATATTTTTACTCAACGCACAAAGAATGCTGTAATTCATCGACTAGGTGATTTTATACGTCCCGGGCATTGGGATGGGATAGTCTCCATTTTCATCAGGTTTAACGGGTGGTTCGGCCTTCCAAGAAAATACTCCCGGCAATAGATTTTTATTCGATTCCATTGCTGAGTCCCATTCGATCAACTGTCCGCTATAGGTGGCCATTCTTCCCATGATTGCAGTCATAGTGCTTTCAGCTCCCGATTCGGCCTGATTGATGTATTCGTCTTGCCGAAGCATTCTGAAAAATTCGGTTTGCTCTACCTGATGAGGTTCCGTGTCCTCTGTGCCGAGGTATTTCCAGACAGTATTACCTTTATTATCATAGATGTATGATAACTGCCTGCCGGGGATACAATTGAATGTCCCCGCCGTTCCCTGACCCGCATCTGACCAATTATCCATACATCCTTTTTGGTGACGACACTGGCTATTGAGAATGGATCCGTCAGGATAGTGATATTCCACATAATGATGGTCAAATATTTGGCCATACTCATTACCTGTTCTGACCTGCCTTCCGCCCATACCTTGAGCCTTTATCGGATGCGCGTTCTTTAACCAATTCATTAGGTCTAAATCATGTACATGTTGCTCAACTATGTGATCCCCACTAAGCCAATTAAAATAATACCAATTCCATACCTGATATTCCATTTCAGTCATGCCAGGCTTTCTGTCTCTAACCCAAACACCTCCCGTATTAAAATAAGCCCTCATATTTAAAATGTCTCCAATAATACCTTCCTGTAACTTTTTGACAATATCAATACAACTTTTCTGGAACCTCAGGTGATGGCCCACTACAACCTTCAGGTTTTTTTCTTTCGCCCTTTTTGCATTCTCAATTATTTTTCTAACGCCGGGAACATCTGTAGCGACTGGCTTCTCCATGAAAACATGTTTACCCTGGTTGATGGCTTCCTCGAAATGCATTGGCCGGAAACCGGGAGGTGTGGCCAGAAATACGACATCAGCCAGGCTTATCGCATCTTTATACCCATCGAGGCCTATAAATTTGTGTTCTTCCTTAACGGTTACCTTTTTTCCATGTAATTCAAGAAGATTTTTATAGGAGGAATCAAGCTTTTCCTGAAACGCGTCAGCCATGGCTACAAGACGAACATCATCACCCGTGTTAAGCGCTTCATTTGCTGCACCTGATCCACGTCCTCCACATCCGACCAAGGCAATTTTAATGGTATTATCAACATTTACATGAGGATTGGATGCCACAGCAAATGGCGAAATCATGACGCCTCCTGCTACAGCAGCTGATGTTTGCATGAACTTTCTACGGCTTTTGGGCGAATAAGGTAATGTTGTTTTCATCTTGAACGTAGTTTTTTAAAATCGATAGAAATTAATCAAAATTCTCTGTAACTAAAAATTTACCATAAAGGCTAATCCTTGTATCATATATAAATTAGACATGAAACATTACTATACCCTCGATGATAAGTTTATTTTCTATCAAATTATTCAACCTGAATTGTATTGGGATCAAATTGAACATAAGCTACCATGGCAATAATTCAATTTTAATCAATTGATTAAATTAGGGTCAAAAAGGAAGAAACATTATATTTAAAATAGGGATTGTAAAAGTGACCAATGGCAGTTTTTTTCACCCAATAACAGATCCCTTATTTTTATTGATGATGTATGGCTTGATTTTTTAAGCGATGATAAATAACCCTAATACCGAGTACGATATGAAAAAACTTTCTCCTTTGATCATCATTCTATCAATGGTGGTGATTATATTTTCAACTGGATTATACATGTCTGGGGAAATGACCAGCACAGTCCTTGAATCTGAAAATGATATGCACGCTAGTGTGGATTCCAACGGGCAGGTTATTATTTCTGACCGTACCGAACCGGTCTTACGATATAATTACCAAATGGTGTATGAAGATGATGAATTTGCATTCAATGGACTGGACGCCAATGAATATATTGTTACTCCGAATGATACCTTTATGTCTAATCCGAGTATTTATGCAGTCCCTCGAAGCGATTATATTCACCCATTGTATGGATTGAATGGTGAGATTTTGACGCGTGACTGGTCTAAGGATCATCCGCATCATCGTGGGATTTACTGGGCATGGCCAGAGGTCGACTATGGGAAAGAGCGCGATGATCTTCATGCCCTGCAGAAGGTATTTGCACGACCGACAGGAAAAATAAATCTTCAAAGCGGGACAGAATTTGCCCAAATCGAGGCAGAAAACCTTTGGATTACCGAAGATGAGATCATGCCAATTGTGAAGGAGATTGCATTAATCAGGGCCTATCCTCAAAAGGACCAAATAAGGATCATTGATTTAGCTTTTAAATTTGAAGGATTACGAGAAGGTGTCACCATTGCCCGCCGGGGTACTGCTGCCTATGGTGGTTTGAATATCCGGATGATGACCCCGAATTCACAGGAAATTTCTTTTCACACGGATGAACCAAATGCGATTCCACGTAGAGCCTGGTCTGACTTAAGTGGGGTGTTTGCAGGAAACGATAGTCCTTCTGGATTAATTGTTTTTCAGCATCATAAGAATCCGGAATACCCGGGTGAATGGATTCAGTTCCCTGAACTTTCCTGGGTTCAGCCTACCTTTCCTACTTCGGGGACAAGATATGCGCTCGTACTCGGTAAGCCATTGATACTTCGTTTCCGATTGGTGGTTCATTCAGGGCCAAAACCAGGAGCTGATGTAATAAACAAGCTTTGGGATGAATATAATGTAGCGTATGATCCGGAAATTGAATTTACATTTTAGTTGATCGTGTAGATTAAAAGTGCATTACTGGCAAAGAGTGTTAAAAATTATTAAAAATATGAGTTATGAATCCACAGAAAAAAATAAATCCCTCCAGACGTAAATTTATAAAAAATACCAGCGCCGCATTAGTTGCTGCTCCAATGATTTTACCGTCCACAATGATGAATGCAAAACACAAAACAATCCCGAGCGATAAAATTAATCTTGGAATAATCGGTTGTGGTGGCTTGGGAAAAGTCAATCTGGAGGCCTGCGCCAGTCGGTCAGATGTGGTCGTAGTAGCGGCATGTGATGTGTGGAAGGATCGTCTTGATCCAGTTGTGAATAAATATAAAAATACGTGCACAGGTTATGCGGATTTCCGAGAATTGCTTCAACATGACGGACTCGATGCCGTGATCATTGCCACGCCAGCGCATTGGCATGCCATACAGGCCATCGCGGCATGTGAAGCCGGGGTTGATATTTATTTGCAGAAACCCATGACCATGCACTTTGGAGAAAGCATTGCTGTTCGTAATGCGGTGAAGAAGAATAACATCATGTGTCAGATCGGAACTCAAATTCATGCCAGTGAGAATTACCGTCGGGTTGTCGAATATATTCGTTCTGGGAACCTGGGAGATATCGGGACAGTTCGGACCTTTTTTGTCATGAATGAGGCACCAAATGGCATTGGTAAAGGAAATAGTACAAATAACATACCTAAAGGACTGGACTGGAACATGTGGGTAGGCCCTGCACCAATGCAGCAGTTTAATCCCAACCTGGTAAAAGATGCATTTTATCATTGTTTCTGGTACGACTTCAGCGGTGGCTGGACGCCGGGCATGGCGCCACACATTACAGATTTACCCATCTGGGCGCTTGATTTAGGCTTTCCGACAGAGATCAGTGCTACAGGCGGTCGTTTTATTATTCATGATGATGGCGATGCTTATGATAATCATGAAGTGATTTTCCGTTATCCGAATTTAACTATGACCTGGATGCAATCTTCAACAAACAGTTACGGATTCGATTTTTTACGTGGGCAGGAAAGCAGGCGAAGATTGGGCATATATTTTCATGGGGTGAATGGCACCTTGTATACTGATTACGAGGCCCATACCATTTTACCGGAAGGTGATCGAATGAATGGAATGGAGGTACCTCCAAAATCTATTCCGCCATCGCCTGGACATGAATTGGAATGGCTGGATAGTATAAGATCCCGCAAACAACCTAGCTGTAATCCGGAATATCATATCAAAGTTGATGCACCCATTCAATTGAGTATGTTGTCGCTTAAATTGGGACGTTCTATCCGGTTTGATCCCGATAGTGAACAAATCATAGGAGATCATGAAGCTGCGCTAAATTCAATTCCTGAATATCGGGATCCCTGGGAATTTCCCAAGGAATATTTGTAGACTTTTTTAATTGTTATTGCCTGTTGACGCAAAACGCAAGAAATCGAATTATTGAATCCGGTTTTAGTATTCATAGAAAAATATACTTACCGATATCATACATGTTAAACGATCTTATTGAAAAGAGAAGAAATGTCCTTGGTAAATTCAGGACAGCAATTTTGTTGTTCGCGATCTCGCTGATGATGTTTGTGACTGCCTGTTCTGATGCTGAAAAAACACTTCATATCAGCAGTTCAACTCCCAATGATTTGCTTAATAGCTTGTTGCATGATACACGTATAAACATTCGACAACACGATTCACCCTTAGAGGCTGTTGAACAAGCCGGAACAGGTGATGCCGTCATGGTATTGGCAGATAAATACCCGGAAGAAGCTGTGGAACTCTCCATGGATTTTTTCAGACTGGTACAAGAAAAGAAGATAAAAGCATTTGTGGAGTACCCTTCTTTTTTACCAGGCGTTAAAATTAGTGATCCGGTCACATCCAGGTATGAAAGAGCCGTAGTCAATTCCTCCTTTTTCAGGACGTTTCCTGATAGTCTTCAAATATTGAGTATACATGGACTTCACTATTTACCAGTAGCTATGGGGAAAAGTCATATAGTTGCAGCCAGGGTGGCGGGATTCGATTCAGCTGTATTTGGAGTGCCGGAAAAAACTGCGCCTTTATTCTTTGAATTGCCCGGATATCCAGTGATGGTGGCTACCACCAATATGAGTCAATTTGTGAGTGGCCGTTATGCTCCACGGCAGGAATGGGTGCACATATGGATGCGAATACTGGATTACTTACTGCCAGGAAATCAAATCAAAGAACTTAAATGGGATCCTGTAGTATGCACTACCTATGATAAAGGAGCGAATTTACCCGAAGATTACCAGAAGCAAAGTATTAAGAGGGGGATCAACTGGTACTTTAATGCTAAAATGCTCGCACATGAGTCCTACGAGCACCGCATAGAAAAAATGGTTGCATCCGGAAATGAACGATTGGTGTGGAATGATACCATTCCCGTAGGAGATGGAAGCTATGGTGTATTTGAGTGTATTTCTTCGCAAATTGATGAACATGGGAACCAGCCTATTGGAATTATCAAGCGAGGAGATTGTATCAGTGAATCGGCCATGGCATTTGCTTGTGCCGGAACGGTGTTGGATGATCCGCGGTACCTTGAAATTTCGCAAAACTTACTCAATTTCTATTTGATCAATTCGTCGGCTACAAAGAATGAATATGGCGATCCAAAGCACGGGGCATATGGACTGATTCCCTGGGGAATAAGTAATTATGCGTGGTATCGGGCAAGCTATGGTGATGACAATGCCAGGTTCCTGCTTGGATCGCTTACCACATCAGCCCTTACCGATGCTCACCAGTGGGACGAGCAATTAATGAAGTCATTGATAGCACTTAGCCGAACTACCGGTAAAAATGGTTTTAGGGGGAGCCGAATTGATTTGCCGGATTTTGAAAAAAATGGCTGGCAGTATTACTACAACAGGGATATGATAAATATAGCCCCCCATTTTGAAGCGTATTTATGGGCATGTATGCTATGGGCATATGATAAAACCGGAGACCCGTTCTTTCTGGATAAAACATTGAAAGCTATTCATATAACGATGGAAAATTACCCGGAAGGGTGGCGATGGACAAATGGGCTAGCTCAGGAAAAAGCCCGGATGATTTTGCCGCTTTCATGGTTGGTAAGAATTAATGATACACCGGAGAACAGGGAAATGTTGCTTCGTGTTGTCAATGACTTACTTAAGTTACAGGATGATTGCGGTGCCATACGGGAAGAACTTGGTGATCTTAACATGGGAAAATATCCACCTCCACAGCGTAATGAAGATTATGGAACCAATGAAGCTTCATTAATCGGTGAAAATGGGGATCCGGTGACCGACCTGTTATACACCACTAATTTTGCATTTTTGGGACTAAACGAGGCCTACCATGCCACACATGATGCCCGCATCAAATCAGCACTTGACAAGTTAGCTGAATTTCTTTGTCGTATCCAGGTCGATGCTAAAAATCATAAAGAAATCGATGGAGGATGGATGCGGGCATTTGACTATGAGCGATTTGAACACTGGGGTTCCAATGCGGATTTTGGATGGGGTGCATGGGCGATCGAAAGCGGGTGGACACAGGGATGGATTGTCACAATACTTGCACTCAGGGAAATGAATACGTCCATATGGGATTTAACAAAAGGTTCCCAGATTCAAAAGTATTATAAGCCACTTAAAGCTCACATGCTGTATGAATAAAAGGAACAGATCTTTTCTTGCATTGGTATGTTTTGTCGCCTCACTGGGCGGGGTACTTTTTGGCTTCGATACGGCCGTAATTTCCGGGACTTTCAGCATGGTGGAAGTGCATTTTGGGCTCGATAAGCTCGAAGTAGGGTGGTTTGCCAGTTCAGCATTAGTAGGCGCAATATGTGGCGCATTTGTCGCAGGTGTACTTAGTGATAAATATGGAAGGAAGCCAGTCCTTATTCTGGCAGCCTTTTTATTTTTTGTTTCAGCATTAGGATCTGCCGTGCCTCCGACCTTTACAATCCTGATCGTTGCAAGATTTATTGGTGGTATTGGTGTCGGGATAGCTTCTGTATTGTCCCCTTTGTATATTTCCGAATACTCACCACCCCATATTCGCGGCAGGCTGGTGGCACTCTATCAATTATCAATTGTAATTGGGATTTTGCTGGCCTACTTTTCCAACTGGATACTCTTGATTTTTTCACAGGATAATCTCATGGCATTTGGTGGTTTAGGATATCTGCATAAAATTATGGTTGCAGAAGTGTGGAGAGGCATGTTTGCCTCTGAAATGATCCCTGCAGGAATATTCTTATTGTTGTTGTTTTTTATTCCGGAAAGCCCGCGTTGGCTAATAAAAAATAACCAGATTGATGAAGGCTTCAATATACTAAAGAAAGTTAGTGGTGAAATAGTGGCTAAAAATGAACTACAGGAAATCCGGGAAACCGTCAATCATGTAAAGGGCAAAATTAGTGAATTCCTAAAACCGGGATTACGTTTGGCATTGATCGTCGGTATTTCACTTTCTGTGTTTGGACAGTTTACTGGTGTGAACATCGTGGTGTATTACGGCCCAACCATACTTGAGGATGCCGGATTTGTACTGGGGAATGCACTTCAGTTCCAGGTGGCCATTGGATTGATTAATTTTATTTTCACGGTTATTGCACTGTTGAAAATTGATAGCTGGGGCCGGCGTCCGTTACTGATCTGGGGGATGGCATCGGTATGTATTTCATTGTTGATAATTGGAGTTCAGTTTACAGTAGGGCTCACTTCAGGGATCTGGATTGTCATCATGCTATGTATTTATATGGCTGGTCTCGCTATATCCATAAATGCAGTCATTTGGGTATTAACGGGTGAAATTTTTCCAAATCGCTTACGGGGTCGGGCCATGTCCATTGCCACATTTTCTAATTGGGCAACCAATTTTTTGACGGCTTTTCTGTTTCCCTGGTTTGTGCAAAAAGCAGGTATGAATACAGGCTTCTTTACCTTCGCCGGATTTTGCCTGGTGGCAACCCTATTTTTCTACCGGTTTGTACCTGAAACCAAAGGGAAAAGCCTGGAAGAAATTGAACATTATTGGAAAGAAATAAATATCAATCCCTAACAATACCAATCTTTGAATTAAGTAATGATCGTATTATTACCAGCTCTCAATATGAATTTGTCCAGGTTCTTTTCGTGAATGCTCCTTAAATCCTTCACTGGTCAGGATCTCCAGCATTGCTGAAGTCATTATGGGATTACCACATAAAAAGATATGTGTATTCTTAGGAGTTGGCTGTAATCCCCATACCTCCTTCATTTTACCACTTTTCCAGATATCCTGGATCAGCCGGGTATCACCCCGCCATCCTGCTGGTTCCTTTTCAGGCATTAAAATGGTTGGCAGATAGGTAAATTTATCCGATAGACTTTCAATCAAAGTCAATTCAGAGGAATACCCCAAATCCCATGAATTGGCCGCTCCATGGATCACGGCCAGTTTTCCAATGCCTTTTTGAATCGCATTGGAGCGTATCATACTGATATATGGCGCAACACCAGTTCCGGTAGCAATTAAAATAATATTGTTTCCCTCAGGGACCTGGTCAAGTGTAAACATCCCGCTTGTTCTTTTTCCCATTTCTATCCGGTCTCCAATCTTCAGGTTGAAGATCCGGGGAGTTAACGCCCCGGAATGAACGATGGTAATATAAAACTCGATATATTCTTTTTGTACAGATGATGAGGCGATGGAGTATAAACGCCGGATCATTTTCCCGGGTTTATGCTCTTCTGTTTCAGGTGCTGAATTGGCTATTCGCGGTGCTGACGCAGGCAAGCCTAAAGAAATAAATTGGCCGGCAATGAATTCGGGAAGTTCCCAGGAGTCAGGTTTTACACGCAATATCATCATCGTCGGGGAAACCTGCATGATATTGGTGACA
>WOR8_10003138_pt1 | contig 16165 bp, 12 predicted proteins | sample DeeMarSeWOR38_10_FD_19890 | JGI IMG/M metagenome (IMG submission 19890) | reverse complement strand
GTTTCACCAAGCGTCTCACCAAGTGTAAGCCCTTCTGTTAGCCCTAGTGTTTCACCATCTGCTAGTGTCTCGCCTAGCGTTAGCCCTTCTGTCAGTCCATCAGTTAGTCCTTCTGTATCACCTTCTGTTAGCCCTTCGGCAAGCGTAAGTCCATCAGTCTCGCCAAGTGTATCTCCTTCAGCCAGTCCTAGCGTATCACCTTCGGTAAGTCCCAGCGTATCGCCGAGCGCTTCAGAAAGCCCATCAGAATCGCCGAGTATAAGTCCCTCTGTTAGCCCTTCGGAGAGCCCATCAGTAAGTCCCAGTGCCTCCGAAAGCCCCAGTGTATCACCTTCCGAAAGCCCCAGTCTATCCCCATCGGCGAGTATAAGCCCATCGGCTTCTCCCTCGGAATCTCCAAGTGTCTCTCCATCAGAATCGCCCAGTATTTCCCCGAGCGCATCGGAAAGTCCCTCGGTCTCGCCATCGGCTTCTCCATCAGTAAGTCCTAGTATAAGCCCGTCGGTCTCTCCAAGCGCAAGCGAATCACCCTCGGAATCGCCGTCAGAGAGCGCATCCCAGTCACCAAGTGCCTCGGAGAGCCCCAGTGAATCTCCTTCAGTAAGTCCCTCGATTTCACCAAGCGAGAGCCCCAGCGTTTCACCTTCCGCTAGTGAAAGCCCAAGTGAATCACCCTCAATCAGTGCCTCGCAATCGCCTAGTGCAAGCGAATCGCTTTCTGAATCACCAAGTATAAGCGCATCAGTCAGCCCCTCGGAAAGCCCTTCGGTCAGCCCGAGTGCCTCTGAAAGTCCAAGTGAATCGCCGTCATTAAGCCCATCAGTTTCGGCGTCGGAAAGCCCAAGCGTATCTCCGAGTGCAAGTGAAAGTCCAAGCGTAAGCCCAAGTGAGAGCCCTAGTTTATCGCCGAGTGCCTCTGAAAGTCCAAGTGTATCCCCTTCGGTATCTCCATCGATCTCCCCCTCAGAATCGCCATCTCTATCGCCAAGTGCTTCGGAGAGCCCGTCTGAAAGCCCCTCGATTAGCGCATCGCCCTCGCCCTCCGCTTCAGAGAGCCCAAGCGAATCGCCTAGTATCTCACCAAGTGTAAGCCCTAGTGAATCGCCCTCATTATCACCGAGTGCTTCTGAATCACCCTCGGTTTCACCATCAGAATCGCCGTCTGTTTCACCTTCAGCCAGCGAGAGCCCGAGTGTATCTCCTTCAGCCTCGCCGTCAATTTCTCCCTCAGAATCGCCCAGTCTGTCTCCATCAGCAAGTGAGAGCCCGAGCGTATCACCCTCACTTAGCCCCAGTATATCTCCTAGTGAATCAGCCAGCGCATCACCCTCAATCCCACTTACTCAACTTGATACCTATTGGGGGCATGATACCGGAGTGGTTGAGAATAATGTACGTGATTTCTCGGGCAACTGGACGGGCACCGGCACAATACTTGGTACCGGCGATGCAGAACGAATAGAGTTAACCTCTGGTGAGTATATGGAAAGTGAGGTGGTGTACTCGAATACTGTAACTGTAAAGATTTATCAAAACAAGTATGACCAGACTGGAGATGACGTAACACTAAAGTACAGACATGGTAATTCTGAATCGGCTTGCCTTGCGGCTTCTTGGAATGTTTATACGGTTCCTTTTAGCTCGCTCGGCTACGTCCAGATCAGAGTGGAGAGCACTCAGTAAGAAGTCGAAGAAGAAAAAGAAGCCCAAGAAGTTCAAGATGATTACTTACAGCACAAACAGAGGCACATACGGTACAAAATCGACCTCTACTACGACTTCTGTAACGCCAACCGGCACGATAGCGGCTGGCCAACTTTTGGTTGTAGGTGTTGTACTTGATAATGTTAGCAGCACACAGGGCGACACGACCAGCGTCACGGTATCTGATACCCAGGGTAATACTTATAACAGGATGTTCGAGCGTACTCGAACGGATGGTTCCGCCCAGGACGGCATTACTGTTGCTTCATTCTTCACGGTTGTCAGTACTCAGCTCACAACTTCAGATAGTGTAACCGCCACACACCCAAGCGTGGCTGCCAGAGCAATTGGCTTAGAGGAGTACTCATTTACTGGAACGGGTGTGGTACTGGCGGGTTCTAACGCAAATCATGGCACTGGCACTACCGGCTCTGTAACACTCGGCAGCCTTGCAGACCAGAATTACCAGTGGTGTGTTGTATTTGGGGTCGAGTGGAAAAATACCCTTTCCTATAACGGAGATGCGGATTATACGGTAAGAGCCCCGCTATCCTCCGGCACCGCTGGCGGCAATGATACCAACGTTACCGGTCACATCTGGGGTAGAGAGTGGTACCAGGGTACAACTGATACATTTACATTTGATACTCTGTCCTCATCTGCTGATTGGGCACTGGGTATTGCTGCCCTGGAAGAGACTGGCCCGTCTGCCAGTGAATCCCCTTCAGAATCTCCAAGCGTTTCCCCTAGCGCCTCACCTTCCGAATCGCCTAGTGAAAGTCCTAGCCAGAGCCCAAGTGCGTCTGAAAGTCCTTCTGAATCTCCGAGCGAATCCCCCTCGGTGTCACCATCAGCAAGCGAAAGTGCTTCGGAGAGCCCGTCTGAAAGCCCTAGCGAAAGTCCCAGTGTATCTCCTTCGCTATCTCCATCTTCTAGTGAATCGCCAAGTGTTTCTCCTAGTGAATCGCCATCGCAGTCCCCGAGTGCAAGCGAAAGTCCCAGCGTTAGCCCTTCTGCTAGTCCAAGCGAAAGCCCCTCAGTATCACCTTCAGTGTCTCCGAGTGCTAGCGAAAGTCCCTCTGAGAGCCCATCTACCAGTCCTAGCGAAAGTCCTAGCCCATCACCAAGTGCAGCAGCCGTTCCATGGCACGATCCAACAACACTGGGTATAAATGTTGGTTCAATTGAATCTGGTGCGCTTACTGATGTTTATACTGACAACAACACATTCCTTGTTCTCAACGAGACCACGGGTACCCCTGGATTTCAGTATACATTTATATTCGGTGAAGACGAAAATGTTCCAACTACTGCGCTTCACCTGCTTTTGTCCGGCTATTATGATGGCTCCCTTGGGCACACAATATTAGTTGAACAATACAACTACAATACTACAAACTGGACACAGATTGGTACGCTTGGGCAATCTGCAAGCGAGACTGTATACGAATGGATCTTGGTTGATGATAGCCAATATATACAAAATGGCCAGATGCAGGTCAGGTTCAGGCATACCTCGCCAGGAAACATCAACCACAATCTATACATGGATTGGTTCCATCTTGAATATCCTGGTAGCGAATCACCTAGTATATCTCCCTCAGCCTCGCCGTCGATCAGTCCCTCAACCAGTCCCAGTATCAGCCCTAGCGAATCAGCTTCTCAATCTCCTTCGGCTAGTGAATCACCCAGTGTATCTCCTAGTGAATCACCCTCTCAATCCCCAAGTGCCAGCGAGAGTGCTTCAGTAAGTCCCTCGGCCAGTCCGAGCGTAAGCCCTAGCGAATCACCCTCTCTATCTCCCTCAGCAAGTGAAAGCCCCTCTGTAAGTCCGTCGGCTAGCCCTAGTGAGAGCCCCAGCGAATCACCCTCTCAATCACCCAGCGCCTCGGAATCGCCCTCGGTCTCGCCCAGTGTATCGCCTAGTCCGTCACCTTCTGCGGTTGCGCCGGAGGTGGTGCAGGGTGTTGGTATTGCCACAGTTGGTGTATCTCCGTCGGCCTCTATATCCCCGTCGGAATCCCCGTCATTATCTCCATCCGCAAGCGAATCACCCTCTGAAAGTCCAAGTATTTCAGCGTCACCTTCGCCCAGCCTGAGCCCTAGTGCTTCAGAGAGCCCGAGCGAATCCCCCAGCCCCTCGCCGAGTATATCTCCCTCCGCCAGCGAGAGCCCGTCTGAATCTCCATCATTATCGCCTAGCATTTCTCCCAGCGTATCTCCAAGCCTGAGCCCGAGCGCATCGGAGAGCCCTTCAGAATCTCCTTCGGCGTCACCCAGTGTTTCCCCTAGTATCTCGCCAAGTCTTTCCCCATCGGCTTCTGAATCTCCGTCAGAATCACCCAGCATAAGCCCATCGCTATCTCCCTCCGCCAGTGAAAGCCCGTCGGAAAGTCCGTCATTATCCCCAAGTATATCACCCTCGGTATCTCCATCATTATCACCGAGCGCCTCGGAATCACCGTCTGAAAGTCCTAGTATATCTCCAAGTTTGAGCCCGAGTGCATCCGAAAGTCCATCAGAATCACCGAGTGTTTCGCCGTCGATATCGGCTTCACCCTCTCCAAGTCTATCACCCAGTGCGAGCGAATCTGCTAGCGAATCTCCCAGTGTTTCTCCCAGTCTATCGCCTAGTGCCAGCGAATCACCCAGTGAATCTCCTAGTATCTCGCCTAGTGTTTCACCCAGCGAAAGCCCATCACTCTCGCCATCAGCTTCCGAGAGCCCTTCAGAGAGCCCAAGTGTAAGCCCTAGTATATCTCCTAGCGAGAGCCCCTCTCTATCTCCGAGCGCAAGCGAAAGCCCAAGTGCCTCTCCGTCTATATCACCATCTGAGAGCCCAAGCCCCAGTGTCGGTCTTAGCCCAAGTCCTAGTATAAGTCCTAGTGAATCGGCTTCTCCGTCACCAAGTTTATCGCCCAGTGCCTCCGAATCTCCCTCAGAATCGCCCAGTATTTCGGCGTCTCTGTCCCCGTCGGCGTCCGAAAGCCCCAGCGAATCGCCATCGCTTTCACCTAGTATCTCCCCAAGTGAATCTCCAAGCTTGTCTCCGAGCGCTTCCGAATCTCCATCAGAATCGCCATCAATATCAGCAAGTCTTTCCCCAAGCGCCTCAGAGAGCCCGAGTGTATCACCCAGTATAAGTCCTAGCATATCCGCCAGTCCTTCGGCAAGCCTATCCCCAAGTGCTTCCGAATCACCCTCAGAGAGCCCCAGTGCTTCTCCGAGTGAATCAGCTTCCGAATCACCATCACCTTCCCCTAGTATCTCGGCTAGCCCTTCACCGAGTGAATCACCCTCGGAATCGCCGTCGATATCGGCAAGCGTCTCGCCAAGTGCAAGCGAGAGCCCAAGTGAATCACCAAGCGCCAGCCCGTCTATTAGCGCTTCTGTAAGTCCAAGTCTTTCACCCTCAGCGAGTGAGAGCCCATCGGTGAGCCCAAGTGCCTCGGCAAGTGCCAGTGCTTCACCCTCACCGTCAGAAAGCCCATCAGCAAGTCCTTCCGAATCGCCGTCGGTAAGTCCTTCGTTTTCGGCGTCGGAAAGTGCCTCGCCCAGCCCAAGTATATCGGCGTCAGCCTCGCCATCGCCGGCCGGGTGGATCGAGGTGGTACGTGAAGATGTAAATCTTTTACGCACTACACAGAGAGATGTTGAATTTATCCGTGTAATTCAACAAGACGTAGAAATAGTGCGTATATTAAGAATTGAGGTAGAATTATGACAGAAATACATAGAAAAGACTGGGGTACAAAATTGGAGATCCAGCTGAAGGATCAGGACGGTGTTGTTCCATTGGCCAGTGCCATAGAATTGAAAATTCGTTTGACGAACCCAGATGACGAACCAATGATAAGAAATCTGGCAATCATAACTCCTCCGGGTGCCGATGGATGGACAAGATATGTATTCCAAAAGCACGAACTCACGCCAGTTGGTACCTGGAGTGGGCAGGTTACAGCCTTGTTCCCAGATGGATATTGGCAATCGGATATTTTCACCTTCGAGGTCGGGGAAAACCTAATTGAGGTTGGTGGCTGGTACAGCGCTTCTGCGTCAGCTTCCCCATCTCCGTCCTAAAGGTTGACAAAAACCGGATTTTATGGTAACATTATACTTTAGGGAGGTATAGACTATGCCAGCAGAAAAACCATCGGATTACGGCTATCTAACAGCCGCTAAACGGTTAGAGATCAAGAAGAAATGGAAAGGCAGTCGCCCGAGAGTAAGCTTAGCAATGTTGCTCGACGAGATTGTCGCATGGGAATCTTATTTAAGGAGTTTGCCAAAGGTATAAAAAATGGCCTATTTTGATGCCGCAAAGATCGCAGAGATCAAGAAGAAATGGAAAAGCTCACGGCCAAAAGTCAGTATCGAATTGTTACTTGATGAAATGGCTGCGATGGAAGCTGAATTAATAGTACTGGCTGTGTCCAGTCCTAGCGCCAGCGCAAGCGCTTCTACTAGCTCATCGGCGTCTGCTTCGCAGTCGCCATCTAGCTCTGAATCTGCCTCACCGTCTGCTTCACAGTCGCCTAGTGCGTCTGAATCAGCCAGTGTATCAGCTTCACCTTCACCAAGCTAATAGGGCTTCTATTTCCTGGAATTCCGGTGCGCTAAAGGGCATCACGCCCTAACTAATGGGGGGCACTTGCCCCCCTCCAACCAAACTTAAGGAGAATTACTACCAATGTCAGAAGAAACGGTCGAAACCCCTGTAGAGCAGGTTGAGGTACCAAAGACTGATACCCCTCCCCAGCAGGCGCAGACACAACCTCCAGCCCCGCAGGAGGATTGGAAAAAGCGGTATGACGGTACGATACAAACGCTAGAAAAGCTCACGCTGAAGAACCGTGAACTTGAGGAAAAGCTTGCTCAAATGTCCTCCGAAAAGGAGCAACTCATGAGCCAACTTTCCATCAAGGATACGGAGAAGTCAGTGGCGGTCGGTGAGCGAGACAAAATTTTGGAACAAACCCTCAAAGATAAAGAAGGAATCGAGCGTGAATTGCACGAGCTCCGGGCTATGAAAGCCAAACTGGATCTGGTAAAGAAGCACGATGCTGGGCAGGTTATACCTATCCTTGATAGTATACCTTACTCGGAGGATCCAGAGGTTATGGAGAAAATCTTCACTGACTTTGTAAGCTGGGGAGATAATCTAGCCAAAAATCGGCAGGATCAAATCCTTGCCGGCTGGACGCCTCCGGTAGCCGCTGGCAGTGAAAAGCCCGCAGGCGGGCCTAACAGTGCAGCAGAATGGATGAAAAAGATCCAATCCCTGCCTGAGGGTCAAGAAAAGCAACAAGCGTGGGATGACTACTTTAAGTGGGGGTCACAATCTCAATAAATTAGAGGATTACGATGGCCGACACTTATGAAACCGGTGCGATTTGGGCACCGCAGGATAATACGACAGTCACTTCATACCCCTCTGCACTTCCAAAGTGGCAGCGGGATTACTATGAAGGTGTCTTGCTCGAAACACTGCGTGTCAAGTCAATCCTGGTGCCCTACAGCAAAGTCGTGGAAGATTTTGGGGCACTCAACACAAAGGTTATTCACTACTCAGAAGTGTATGATCTAGAACCAAACTGGAATGCTACCGCTGAGCAAACAATCTGGAAGAAAGGTATGTACCTGGATTCCCGGAGCATTTCGATCAATCTAAACTGGTACCACGATATCATCAAGTATTCTGATCACTTGGATGTCTTCACCTACCTGAACGGTGGTGATGCCCGTGGTATCGTGCGCAATAAATTGGGCGTGGCCATGACGGACATGCTTGATATTTTGGCGCTGAACGCTTATTTAACTCACCCGAATGTGCTGTACGGTGGCGATGCGACCACACGTGCGACCCTGGAAGCTGGTGATACGTTCGACCTGACACTGTGTGAGGAAATCCGAACGCAGATGGAAGAGGACGAGATCCCCGGCGTCGCTTCCGTGGACGATGGTGGTGGTGCTACAATCTTGTGCATTACAACCCCACGCAACATCAAAAACATTCGTACTGCTGCTTCTGGTGACTGGATCGACGTGAACAACTATCACGCAACTGGCCGCAAGTTCCGTTCTGAGGCTGGTATGTGGGCTGGTGTTCGCTTCGTTAAAACAAACCGGCTCTGGCTGCGCAATCGTGGCCCAATCACCGTCAATACTACACTCAATGGAGCAACCGAAGAAGGTGCTGGCTCTGCCGCAACCGTGGATTCAATCTACAAACCCGGACAGGATCATCATGATCGCTACATCGAACTGACCTCCATTGCGGGCTTCAATGTGGGTGACTATATCACCATTCATGCTGGCTCGACAACTGCTGTGGAAGACGGCGACGGCACTCAGGAAACTCGACGTATCGAGGCTATCGGTGTTGGCACTGGTGGTACCGCTAACTCGGTTTCTTTGAACAAGCCTCTTCTGAAGGCTCATGATAATGGCGCCAAAGTAGTGACTGGTCTTGACATTCATGGTTCTCTTTTCATGGGTGGCAAGGGTGTTGCTATGGGTATCGCAGAGAGACCAAACGTGATCGTTCCTCCGAAATTCGATGATGCGTTACTGATAAATCGTATCGGTTGGCGTGGCTTGCTGAAGTTCCAACTCTGGCAGCCCGAAGTCTTCAGGGTGTACCTGACAACTGGTGCCTAATGTCCACAACTTGGGCTCAGTTCCTAAAAGACTTACGAGAGGATCTACAGGATAGCGGGAGTTCCCCCCGCTGGACTTCTTATCTCTTGTGGTTATACACGAAGGATGCGATTAACGATTATTCTTTGTGGTTTCCACGCAGGATAGATAGCGTCGAGCTGGTTGCCTCTGGCACCGGTTATGCGCTCCCTGATGATTTCTCTACCGACATCTATGTGGAAAGCCCAAAGGACACCTTTTTGGAGCGAAGACTGCCCACTACGGGACGCAGGTTCCTGGCGCAGTCTTCACCCTATTTCTACTATCTGGACGGCGGCAAGTTGTATCTCAATAGTACTACTGTCACTGACGGCCCGTACTTGACATACTACGCCATCCATGACGTTCCGACGTCGGAGAAAACGACGCCTACTTTTACTTTCACCATCCCGGATAGCGACTTAGAGCTGATACGCTTGTATGTACGGGCACAGGTGCACACACAGATGCGTTCAAAGCAAGCAAGGTTGGATCGCTTTGAGCCCGGTTCGGGGAGAAGGGACGACAACCCTTTGCACCCGGAGGCCAACACCTTACTCGATGAATACTACAACAAAGTTTCCTTGCGTGTCGGAGGGGGTGCTGTCCGGCTTCACAGGACAGGGAGGATAGCGTGATTCATGACGCCATACTCGATGCGGTTGAAGCGCATCTTACTAATCGTCTTATCACGCTTGTCCCTGCATCCGATGAGGCCCGTGTTGGGATCGTAAAGCAGGGGGATTTACAGGGGGAACCCGATCCCGACACGGCCAGGATCTCGGTTACTTTGCATGAGAATGATCCAGACAGGTTCATTTCCGGTGCCGTAACAGGTATGAAAGATGACTGGTCGGATACAGTAGAGTGGGTAGAGATAGGGGGCTCAACAACTTATCGGAGAAAGTTCACGGTTAAGGCAAGATGCTTGCTGGAGCAAACGAAGGAGAACCTGAACGAGGCTAGATTGATTGCCTCAAAAGTTCGTACCAGAATAGAGCATGCCTTACCAATGATGTCTTTCGATGGTGTTGAGGTTACGGATCCCTATGCAGGCTATTCCGAGTTTGTGTCAAGAGGCATAATCTCAGAGGATCTTATGGGTGAAATGATCCAATCAGGTGGCCCACCGGATAGTTACGATTACTTCATAAAATTCAGATTCGATGTACTTACCACCCGAAATGGGTGAGGGAGGATAAACCATGGTTGCAAGTGAAGCCTCATTCTTGGGGCTCGCTAAACAAACCGCCAAGGGCACGATAAACTCCACAGATGGGGATTTCAAGTATCTCCTCTTCCGTAGGGGCGGCTTCGGCGTGAACAATATGTTCATTCCCCTTGGTGCGGAAGTTGGCGGCGGTGCCATGGAAAGAAATGTAGTCAAGGTAGGTGTTAGCACAGGTGGTGTATTGGAGTTTATTCCCAGGCCAGAAACGCTTGGGCATTTCTTCATGGGCGCAACCGGAAACTCCAGTATATCTGGCCCGGTTGATAGTGCATACACTCATGAGTTTACATTTGCCGCAGACCAGTTCTCGGCTCCATACTACACCGTTCGCTATGCTCCGGGCAATGTCTGGGGCGAAACATATCGTGATTCCCGCTTCAACCTCCTATCTTTGGAGTGGCGGGCTGCAAACTTTGTTACTGGTACTCTGGGCATGCTTGGCATCGTTCCTACAACGAATGTCAACATGGGAACCTGGGGTGCTTTAGCGAAGGTTGACAGTGGCCCTCAATTTCTCTCGCCATTAGGCGCAATCGAAATTCCGACCGGCTCTACTGCGTCAGTCCTTGCGGGTAGTTTTATCGCCCAAAATGTGATGCCGCTTGACCAGCAATTCATTGTTGGTGACTACTACCCAGAGGATCTCGATATCGTCTCTCGTTCGTTTGTTTTGAACTTGACGGTGAAGATTGAGGATAATACGTTGTACAACAAGATCAACTATGATCCGGCTGCGGGCGCTTCCTGGGCGGCAGATGTGTTCAAGGAATCGAACATTCTTCTGCGTTTTAGAAGTGACACAAATGTTGGTGCCGGTACCACGCCTTACGAATTCAAGATCGAGGCCAATGGTCAAACCCAAGCGTCAACCAATGCGAATATCTCCTGGACAGCTCAGCCCCTAGAGATTGTGGCGCAGCGCCAGATCATTATGCAACTCCAGGGCTTCTTCCTGGCTGATCCTCTGGCTGTACAGCCGATCAAACTAACCCTCGTCAATGCCAAGACGACGGCTTACTAGGAGGAGACATGGTATCCAGTGAGAGTTCTTTTCTTGGCTTCGGCCAGCAGAATGTAAAGGGAAACCCTGCCACCTTCGATAGCGTCTTTCAGTATCTTCTATTCCGGCGCAGTAATTTCGGGCCTCAGAATATCAGTATACCCCTAGGCGGCGAGGTTGGTGGTGGTGCAGTTGAGCGCAATGTCGTAAAAGTTGGTGTTACGGCTGGTGGAGCGATTGAATTCATTCCACGTCCAGACACTTTAGGGCACATGTTCTATGGTGTTACCGGCCAGTACACAGCTCCAGGAGATCCGCCTTACAACCTGCACACCTTTGATTTTGCTACCGATCACTTCTCATCGCCGTACTATACAGTACGCTACTCCCCAGGCGGGTTATGGGGAGAGCAATACGCAGATTGCCGCTTCAACTTCCTTTCCTTGGAATGGCAGGCGGCTAACTTCGTAACTGGTACGGTAGGCTTGCAAGGCATCACTCCTACTAAAGTCAGCACCTCTAACTGGGGTGCACTGGCTAAGGTGGATAGTGGGCCTCAGTTCCTTGCTCCCAAGGGCGCTATTGAGTTACCTACGGGTGTTTCAGCGAAGGTTCTCGCAGGTTCCTTTATTGCAACCGCCGCCATTCCTATGGATCAGCAGTTCACAGTTGGCAATTATTACCCGGCTGGTGTTGACATTACACAACGTGCTTTTGTCCTCAACCTGACGGTCAAGATTACCGATGAAGATCTGTATGAGAAAGCTCAGTATGATCCGGCACAGAGTGGCGCTTGGGCAGCCAACATATTCAAGGAGGCGGATTTCCTCTTGAACTTTAAGAGTGATAAAACCTTCGAGGATGATGGCGCAGTAACAAGAAACTACGAGTTTACCATAGCGGCAAACGGAAGTTCTGGCTCTGGCGCAAATGTGGCATGGACAGCACAGCCGCTTGAGCTGATCGCACAACGGCAAGTGGTAATGCAGTTACAGGGTACGTTCCTGGCCGATCCATCTGGCAATACGCCATTGACGATCACCTTGAGAACGGATTACCCGACCTATGCAACGGCTTTAGCTGGCTCATGGAGCCCAAGTGCTTCTGCTTCTGCTTCGGTGTCCCCGACGCCTTCGGCTTCGGTATCACCTTCGGCTTCGGAATCACCTTCCGAATCACCTAGCGGTAGCCCATCAGCTAGTGCTAGCCCATCCTAACTAGGCTAAGAGGAGGCCTGTAATGAATTTCGGTAAATATCAAGTTGTTGGAATGTTAGAGTACCACTTCGAGCTTGAGCCGGAGTGGTACTGGAACATCCGACCAGTGACCAGCGGTGACGATCTTGTCATGGCACAGTGGTACGTGAACAACTCAAACATCATCATGGTAGACGGTAAACCCAGAGAGCAACCGCCACTGTGGATGGAGGTCATGTACAAGGAAATCGCTTTACTATTCGGCGGTACCAATATCCCTAAAGAAGAAAAGAAAAAAGAACCTATCCTGAAAGAGGGTGCCAAAGAAGAGGACGTGATCGCTGTACTCAAGCAAATGCCTGAGACTATGGTAGAGGAGATTTGGAGGGCTCTTGGCGAAACAAACCCTTTCTGGGGGCCACGTACCTTCCAGCCTACGTCTACAAAAGAGAACCCGAAAGAACAAGAAGCTGGGGAGACGAACTAGCAGAGATTGAAGAGTACGTTATCGAGAGCTTCATAACCGGTAATGTAGATCGCTACCTGCAAGCCCTGGCTGTAATAGTTGCACAAAGTGAGCAACAACCCCTATACTCCGTTTTAGAGGAGCCCGTTCTCTATCGGTATTTGAAAGAGTACATTTTACGGGGAATAGAGAGCGCACAAAAAATTAAGCGGGCCTCCTCCGCCTTCTCTCCTACGGGAGGGATAGAGCCGGGATAGGGAAACTTATCCCGGCTTTAGTTTAGGGAGAAACATGGCTTATTTCCAAGATAAATATACTAGGGACAATCCACGCTGGGGGATGTATGGAGATCCTACCCAAATTGGTGAGGGCTTCAGTGGCGCAGTTCAGGATATAGCAGGCCAGTATATTCCCCTAAGCGGGCCGTTTCAGCAGTTACTACAGCGTGGTTTTGCCGCTCATGCCAGGGTACAGGCTGGCAATGTGCCAATTGAACAATACTACTCTGATCCTGCCAATGTAGAAGCATTACTTAAGCGGCCTGTAGATCTCCAGAAGTACGCTTTTGGTTTCCTGGGTGAGGTGAAACTCCCCTCTGGCCAGCCATTGCCTCAAGACTTATCAAAGGCAATAGTAGGCGGCCTTGAAATACCCCCATTCCTGCAAACAGCAATAAAAGAAGCTGGTATGTCCCAGGCCGATATTGAGACTGCCTCCAGGCTCAAGACTGTCGGACAAGTCCAGGATGCGCTTTTACGTGCGCAGATCCCTGGTATGTTATCTATGGCGAGGGGTGCAGAACAAAGGGCTCCGGCTGCCTCTGGTTTGGAGGACGTTACTACACAAGCGATGGGCATGATCCAGGCTATGTATAAGTACGATCCTGCCAAGGGCGCCGGAGGTTCTGCTTACATGCTCCGGTCGGGCTATATTCATACAAGACAGATTTATAAAGAGCAAATGCAAGCCGGATCTGTGGGGTATGCAGTCAGGGCTTTAGGTACCGACGCTCCAGACCTCAGTAATTTACCAAAGGATTTTGGGGCAGAGGCCAGTGGTTACGATCTAGGTATGGGCACACCCGTTCCTCACGAAATGGAGCGGGCTGGAGAAGTTGGCTACTACGGCGATATTGCAATAGGCAAGGGCGTTGTTCAACAGCAGCCATGGATAAAGAAATTAAATATCCCGTCTGCCGGTCTTCCTCTGGGGATACGCACAAGGGAGACAGGTGGCGCTTTTGCGTTCGGTAGCGGCCAGGGTGTTTCTCCGTTCGGTGAGCGTGGTCTACGTGAGGCAGTTTTACCCAAGGTAGAGGCTTACAAGCGGCCAATGGTGTCTATTGCGGATCCTGAAAAAATTGTAGGCTATGAACCAGCCACAAGAGTTACCTATCCAAAAGGCACTACCAATCTCCCGCAAGTTATTCTCCGGGAACAAGATATGCCCGGTGTCGAGCAATTCGTGCAACAGTACGAGGCCGGTGAATTCGAGGGTAATCTCCAGGCGCAAGCTTACTATAAAGCTTTACGCAATGTCTCTGGTAGTGGTGGCGGCCGTGAGCAAAGCTACCGATATGGTACAGACATTGTTACCAAAGGTACTCGCCCATTCAACCTTGGCCCTCAAGAGTTTGATGAAGCTATGTATGGGCAAGGCGAGTATAGCGAAGATTACCTGGAAGAGGCGTATGATCCTGGAAACTTGGGCGAGGGTGCCTACTGGACAAACTGGAAGGGTGAGAAAATTCTTCGCAGGGGTACAGCAGCCCGCAATCTAGGCCCAGGTATGCGTTACTCTCGGCTATCTGGCGAACAAGAAAGAGAATATTATACTCGTGTGGGCGAAAAGGTATCTCAGGCAAGGGGCTACCGTATAACTGGCCGTGAAGTGAGTGCTGGTGAAGTCTCCAGGTGGTATTCTGAGCCCGGTAGAGCCCCGTCACCGGTTGAAGATCCTAAATCTTATGGGTATGAGCAATACGAACAACGGGCGGCGCAAGATGTTCCGGCGTCGGATATCGAACTGGCTATGTACGAAGCCGAGAGAGAATTGGCTTACGAGGGCAATATTCCTGAATCATTTTCATCTCGTCTTGGCGAACGCTACTCAGCCCGTGGTATCAAAACATCACACGCTGATCTTGCGACACCTATGGAAAAGCGTGTTACCAGAAATGTTGGTAGGGTAATAGCCCAGGTTGAAGGTAGAGCCCCAGCTCCTCCGGCTCCTGAACCACCTATTCCAGAACCAACCGTACCCAGAATGTGGTCGTATAATGTCGCCAGAGCCGTACAATCGGCGGCGTCCGGCTCACTCACTTACAGTGCGAGCGGCAAATTCAAACCTTCTCAGCCGCAAATTGAACAGTACTCCCAATTGCTAGAAGAGCTGGGGCAGAAATACAGTTACGATGTAGAAAAAATTCCTTATATTCCTGGTATGGGCTATCGAGAGAGCGGGGTATTCCTGACCTCCAAGGCTACCTGGACACCTTCACCTCCGCCTTCAGATCGGCCAGCAATACAGCCGGCACGTGAAGAAATGTTACCAGGAACACAGAAGTATAAATCAGTATCTATGCAACCAAGGCGCACCCGTGATGAGTTTGAGTGGGACGAGGGTGGTGTTTTGGAAGCGCCAGCCCGTGGTGGTGGCTCAGGGCGCAGGGGTGTACTGAGGGGCGCTGAACTAAATCCGATAAATATTGCGGGCGGTACTTTTGCTACACTTGCACCTCCAGAAGGTTTTGAAGCGCCGTCTCATCAGGAGACATACGAGCGTCTTTACAGCAAGGGAGTACTTTTACCCCGTGGTGCTACAGGTGAGCAAATACAGCAGTGGGGGCAGGAAATCGAGGGGCGCTTGGCTGCTGGCGAGAACGTTTATTATCCTACTTTATCAGCCAGTGCCAAAAGAGGGGCTACCAGTCTTGGAAGATCTCCTTCGTACTTTGCAAATGAGCCTGGGGCTGAACAGATCCAGCAAACATTAAACCAGTTACAAGAGGGTACATTTGGACAAGAGGGTACATTTGGCTGGAGGGATCTACCTCCCGATCGGCCCGGCCCTATGCCTGCTGAGCTAGAAGACATTTACACTGGCACTCAAGGCCCAGCCGAAGCACCTCAGCCCTGGCCTCCTGAGCCCGCACGTCAGCAGAATGTACCTCTGTTACCTGCTGGGCGCATAGTGGAACCACAGGTTGCTGGGCGCAGTATCCCACAATACCCCGTACTAAGAATGGGTGCGGGTGGTGGTGGACAACTGCCCCCGACTGAGTTCCCTCATGGTGTGCCCGCAGAGGAACCTTTTGGGCCCGAAGGCCCAGGAGAGGGTTTTGAGGCAGGTGAATTTGGTGGCATGGCCCTACGGATGCCCCGTGGGTATGTACACCGTCCAGAATATAGGAGGATGACAAGCGCACTATCGGAGGGTCGAGGTGGTGTAGCCGCATTTCCTCCGGGCTGGGGTAAGACCGCTTTTATTTCATTTGCCCAGATTGCCAAAGGCCCAAGCCTCAATATTGTTGTTGCACCACAGACTACGCTGGCCTCACAGCTCGCAAAGGAACTAACAGCCACAGAAGGAACAAGAGCGTTCCATCTTCCCGGATGGCCAGGATTGGACAAGCCGGAATTGGTTGAGGAGTATACAGCCGCACACGAAGAGGCGATGGGTTACATTGAGGCTAATGTACAACCCGATTTTGACGAGCGTGGGAATATTAGTGGTTGGTCTTGGACTGGTGAAAAATCCGCTACCCTGGTTATGACACCCGAGAAGTTTGCAAACTTCCCAAAGACAAGACGTGGTGGACGGGTACAAGAGATTATGCGAACGTCTGGCGGTACGATTACGTTTGACGAATCTCAAGAAATGTATCAGGG
>WOR8_10008481_pt1 | contig 16171 bp, 8 predicted proteins | sample DeeMarSeWOR38_10_FD_19890 | JGI IMG/M metagenome (IMG submission 19890) | reverse complement strand
AGAACGAATTGGCCACAGCCGGGTCGTCGAAGAGGTTCTGGCCGATAAGCCACAGGCTGCCGCCGTTCACTCCCCCGCCGTTGAAATCGTTCAGGAACTTCTCGATGTGAATCTGGTCGTTGGCCGTCAAGGTGCCGGTGGACTTGTAACCGCACATCCATATCACTATATCGTAATTCTTCAGGGCGTACTCCCCGAACTCGTAGTGGGGGCCGTCGTTACCCGGGTTGACGATGTATACGTCGTACTTGAAATCGCAGGCGTCCAGCGAGGCCTTCATGTAGCTGACCGTGTCGTACCACGAACCGTCGGCCATCCTTGAATCGTCATCGACCAGGAGTATGGTGGGCATGACGTTGATGTCGATGGTGTTGTAATTATTATGCGGGTTGAAGTCGGTGGCGTTGACCGGGTAGGCGGAGGCGTTGATTACGTGGTGGCCGCCGCCTTTGATGGTGAACGTAATGGTCTTCGTGTGCTGGGCAGGAGCCTCGGCTATTGTGAAATTATACGATTCGTTATTTATGAGGGTCGATACGTTGGCCACGATGTCGTGGAACTGTAGTGATGCCTTGCACGCTCCCCCGTAGTTCGTGACCGTGACCGTCACTGAGATGTCCTGGCCGTTTGTCGGATTGAGGTCGCTCACCCGCAGGTCGCTCTTGTGTACCACCAGGTTGGGCTGGCCGCCCAGGTCCTGGCCGACGGGTATCCTGCCCGTGACCGAGCTGTAGTGATTGTTCGTGTCATTGGCGTATACGATGGCCATGTGATATCCTACAGGCACGGTGCCTTCCTGCGGTCCGTCCAGTTCGTCACTGCGGAAGGTCCTGTTGCCAATGCCGTACAACGGAACATTGTTGAATAGGATGTTCACGGATGACAGGTCAGCCCGTACCGAGCTGGCGTCAAGGTCGCCGTCAGGGTCGCTGACCGTCGCATAGAAATAGAACTTCGTGCCGAACTTGACCGGGTCGCGCCTCAATGTCCGTGCGTCCGAATCCACCCACAGGTCGGATATGATCGGGCCGAACTGGTTCTTCTTCCCGAGCAGAGTGGCCGTCCAGACGACCGCGTTCGCCTGCAGGTCGACTATCATCACCCCGACGTCCGACTTCTCCGTGATGTTCGCCGGGTACTGCCTGATCGTCCATATCTCGCCGGTGTCCCAATCGAAGTCCCCGTTGTCCGGACCCTTATGACCCACTACCCCGGGGCCCAAGCCGTAATCCTGGACTCCGAGAACGCCTCTGGTGTACAGATTGTGGGTCGTGTTATCGACGCTGAGGATGATCCTGCACCAAGTACGGGTCATGATGACGCCGCCTGTATTCGTGATGCGGATGTAGGCCCCGCCGCCGTCCATCGGCTCCAGCCATTCGATGTTGGCGCTGAATTCCGTGTACACGTTATCGTTCGGCGTCGGAAAGGTGTTGACCATGGTGATGATGGTTGAGAACAATACCACGGTGATGGAGAGGGTGAGTATGGTGGCAACTACCTCGGAGACGCCGGTTGTGTCCCAAGCCTTTCTCCTAGTTATTTTCATTACCTCACCCCCTCTCACCCTGTAATAATAGTTTCTCCGTACACTTGCACATCGTCTAGGTAGAACCCAAAGAACTCCTCCCCGACCGGGAAGGCGTAGCCTGCATCGTGCGCGTAAGATGTGTGGCTGCAAGTGACCACCCTGAAGCGTATCTGGATGGCGTTGCCGGAGAAGCTCGTCAGGTCGACGTTCACCCTCGAAAGGCTGTTCGCCTCCACCCAATAATCGTCGGCGCTCGCGCTGCCCGAATCGCAGAGGCCGGTGTATGCCCGGCCGTCGATCGAACCGTCGTCGATGTCGTTGCCGGTACCGGATACGCCCCAGGCCGACCTGACTCCGAAGTTGATCGGGACCCACGATATCCCGCCGTTATCACTGACCTCGACCCTGAAGCCGTCCGGCGGTGCACCGCTGGCCGTGTTCAGGTTGAACTTGAGATAGGCGCTGAGGTAGGCGTTCCTGGCGTTGGTCAGGTCGATCGGGGTTGTGCGAAGGTAATTGTCGATCCCGGGTCTCATGAGACCTGTAACCGGGTCCACGTTGGACCACGAATAATTACCGCTGTGGGCGTCCGCGGTCGTGAGGTTCCATATATCCTGCAGGCTCGTATAGTTGGAAGGCCAGTCACTGTCGGCGCGGCTGACCTTCACCCTCACGTCGTCGATGTACCAGCCGTAGCCGGTGCCGCCGCCGTATTGCGTGTAGTTGAACTTTACCTTCACCTCCTCGCGGTATGACTCGGGCACGAACGAGAGCAGCTCGACCGAGACGTAATCCCAGTCGAAGGTTCCCTTGCTGCTGACACCGTTCCAGCACCAGTATATGCGCTGGCCGAAGGAGTCGTTCACCCAGACGCTGGAACGCAGGTTTCCGGTGTAGGCGTTGGCCGGGATCACATACCTCCACTTCCCGCTCCCTGTGGGTGAGGTCTTGTAGCCGACCTGCAGGAACCCGCCGTTGGCCCCCGGTATGATGTTGTACTTGTGCCAGAAGCTGAGCCTGGCCGATTCGTAATCTGTCAGGTCCATGGTCTGGGTCACGGCCGTCTTGTTGAAGTTGGCCATGGGTATGGCCTCCTCGCCGGTGGTGAAAATCCAGGGATTTGCTAAAGCCGGATTGGCCACCAGGCCGAGGCCGGCCAGGTCCATTGCGGCAGTCACGTGGAATTGGTATTGGGTGTTCTCATCGAAGTCGAAGTGCATGAGGGTCAGCCATTTGTTGCCGTCCTGCCAGGATGCTATCCAACCGCCAGGGTCAGGGGTGCAGGTGAAGGTGACCGAGGACGGCACCATCGACTCGTTGAACCTTATCTGGACGGGTAGGTTTACCGGGACGTTCATTTGGGTGTCATAGGGATTGGTCTGGGTCAACTTAGGCGGCCAGATATCTGTCCCTGTCGTGAATATCCAGGGATTGGGCACGGACGGGATTCCCATGAAGTTGCCGCTCAGGTCCTCGGCGTAGGTGACCTCGATGGTGTGCGTTGTGGAGGCCGCGAACGGGCTGTGCGTTAGTGTAACGACATCCCCCGAGCCGCTCCATGAAGCCGTCCAACCCCCCGGATCTGGAGTGCAGTTGAAGTCGAACGTCGTCTGATTTATCGATTCGTTGAACGTGATGACCACCGGGTAATCAAGCGGGAACACACCGCCCTGGCCGTCGACAGGGTCGGTGCTCATGATGTATGGATTGAACGTGTCCGGGATGGTCGTGAAGGTCCAGGGGTTGGGCGCTCCCGTGTTGTTCAGGGAGTTTCCTGCCGTGTCCGTTCCCGAGAGTATCTCGAACGTATAGAGCGTGTTCATGCCAAAAAAGGTGTGGTCAAGCGTCAGAACGCTGTCGCCGCTGGACCAGGCCGGGACCCAACCGCCCGGGTCGGGCGTGCAGCTGTAGGTGACGGTGCTCGTGTCCATGGTCTCGCTGAAGGTGACCACTATCTGTTGGTTCAGGGCCACGCCCGTGGCCCCGTTCACCGGTACGGTGCTGAGTATCACAGGAGATGTGGGATCGTAGGTGACCTCCAACGTGATGTCGTCGAAGCAGTGGTGGTCGCTGTCTGCGCTGCTGTAAGTGTTGATCCTGAAGCCCCACTGGGTCGATGCGAAATCTGCGGCCTGGAGGGTATACGAGTATTGCGTCCATGCACCCGGCGTGTTGCCGGCGTACGGGCCCTCGACGACCGTCCATCCGCCACCGCCGTTCCTCGTGACCTCGACGCGCCATTCGTCACCGGCCTCGCAGCCTACCGATCTTGCCGTCCAGTTCAGGTACCCATACCAGCTGGGGGCGTAAGCGGTGAGGTCGAACCAGTTGTTGCCGCCGTTGTATCTGCCCTCGATGTAATCGCCTCCCCATCCGTCGTCAGCATCCCTGATTAGCACGCACCTGTTGTCGGGTACTCCGTCATAATCGCCGACCATGGTGTCGCCGTTGTTGTCCTGGACGAACCACCATTCCTGCGAGGCGGCGCCGTCACCGCTGTCGTCACCATACCAGTCAACATCGTCCTGGACGAAGGTCTCCGAGAACAGTGATACGGTCAATTGTGGACCTGGCAATACTCCGCCGCCCTTGGTCTGGTTCTCTCCCTCCAGCTGCACCTGCGTTATCTCGGTGAAGATGCCCTGGAAGATGTTGGAGAGGTCGTTGGGGTTGGTGGTGTAATAGTAATGGCCCACGTTGTCGTCGCCCGTCGTCGCGTTCTCGCCGTACTTTCCGCCGGCGTCGTGAAGCGGTTCGGGCGAGGAATCCGCGCAGTGCCAGATGTCGTACTCGATCTCGTATGTGACCGGGTTCGGTCCGATCCTATTCCACGGCGGGTCGTCGCTGGAGGTCGGGTAGCTTGGGTCGTGTGTTATACCCAAACCGACCGTGTAAACCATCGCGGGCGGGAAGAGCAGGCCGTCGTATGTGCCTATTCCGCTCGAACCTCCGCCCTGTGTGGTGGTGTCACCCCAGTTCGCCTTGGGGCTGTAATCGTCATCCTCGTTGGATTCGCCGTCGGTCATACCGATGACGAACTCCAACCTTTCGGGGAGTATGTTGATCTGAGAATATTGCATTGCGGTCCCCAGGGTATCATAGAAGGGAGTCATGCCGCTGGCCGTGAAGGTGTCAATGGTGGCGTTGAAAGCCTCCTTGTTGAGCTGTGTCATGTAGGCATAGGGTTCCTGAAGCAACACGCCTCCAGCTCCGTTAAAGGTATAGATGGCACACCTATCATAGTCTGATAACTGACCTACGAAGAGCTTGGTCGCAGCTATCAGGTCGCCGATCTCACCGCCCATCGAGCCCGAGGTGTCAAGCGCGAACACAACGTCGATGGGCACCCTTGTTCCCACGGCGCCGCCGGGCGGCTCCTCCAATACGTAGCAGGAGTCGTAACCGTGGTAAGTGCTGAGCGTTTGTCTCACGCCAAGGCTCAGGGTTTCGTCCCAGTTCGTCAGGATGTTCGTGTCCAAGGCGGTCCCGTAGAAGTACTCCAACGGCTCTTCACCGTTGATGAGGAGAATGGTGGAGCTGTGGTCCCATTTCCCAGAGCCGCTCTCCATGTCGTCCCAGAAGAAGTAGACGTAGATGTCCTTGGTCGCGTTGTTGTTGTGCCACTCGAATATCTCGTCCACCTCTGCTATGGGGTCGACCAGGATGCTCAGTGTCCTCTGACCGGCATACAGCGGTATCCAGATGATCTCCGCTGTTGTTGTCTGGTCAGGCGAGACCGATATCGAATCCGAGCCTATCTGTGTCCTGCCGTCCATGAATCGGACGAGCACGTTTGCCGTCGTACCTCCCGTGTTGTGGATGGTCGACTGGATCACGTAGCCGCTTCCCAGCTGCGGGTGCTCGTCGGAGAGCCAGACGTCCATATCCGTCACCCGAGCCTCCATCCTGTCCTCCGGCTTGTCGAACCACCTCAGCATCATGAAGACTATCTCCGCCTTGGTCACGTTGTCGTCGAGGGACGAGAGGAGCCAGGCCGAGGTCGCGACACGGTAAGAGGTGACGTTCGTTAGGTCCTCGCCCTCATAACGTATTGAATTGTAGGTTGTCATCGCATCATCGTTGTAGAAGAAGCCCTCACCTCCCGGTCTCATGCCGTCCGGTTCCGGGACGAGGGCATCCTGGTTGACGTCAGCGGAGCCCTCGAACTCCATGCCGTGTGATATCGGGTCCTTTTTAACACCCCGATAACTCGTGACCGTGCCGGTGTTCACCGTGACAGAGTTGATCCTGAGATAATCCTGCGAGAAGAGGTCGGTGAAACCGTTGACCGTCCACAGACCAGTTCCAATGAGCCAGAAGTTGCCGCCGTGGTTGAGATAGGCGGATATGTTCTCCTTGTCGCTCAAAAGTAGGGGATTCACGTCGTCTCCCGTGACCCAGATGACCGCGTTGTACTTGTTCAGGGAAACGGTTCCCACGTCATACCAAGGCCCTTCCCCGCCTGTGGATTGGTCAACAACGAACTGCTCGAACGTGTACCTGCCGCTCTCGTTCAGGTACTCCAACGCCGTGGTCACCTGGAGGGTCTCGTTGTATTGCACGTCCGGCGGTATGCCGATCCTGCCCAGATTGTTGAATGAATTGTCATCGTCCACTACCAGTATACGATACTGAACGAACAGCTCTCCGCTCGAGAGGTAATTGGATATCTCGTTGTTCCACTCGTTGCTCTCGGTGATCCTGTTGTCCGGGTCCACCTTGATCTCCAGCCTGTGGTAACCTATCTCCTGCGGGGTCCAATTGTAAAAGAACGTCCTGGTGTTGTTCTCGAGTATCCCGAGGTAGTCTATCTGCTGGTAGACCAGCACGGGCGGCTGGAGCTCGTTGCCGTTGATGTCGAGTATCCTCAGCCTGTAGTACAGGTCGTCCTGCATCTGGTACTCGTTGAACCCGTTGTTCCTGACCACGAACTTGATCGATACCTCCTGCTTGTAGAACACTATCTCAGGCTCGATAGTCTGCTCGGAGATGGCCACGTCCTTCGTGTACTTGGTCGTGATGTTGCCCAGCCACTTGATCACCTTGTAAGTATACTGGGCCTGGGTGGCAGTGTCCTCTATCCTGGAGAAGTCCCAGGTCTGGGTGAATATCCGAGAATCCTCGACCGGGTTCCCCAGGTCCTCGTCGGAGTTATAGCTCACGGCATAACATTGGGTGCTGGAGTTCAGGGCCATCCTGCCCATCGGAACTGATGGAACGTCCCACCAGTATGACCTCTCGTAAATGGCTCCCGTGACCCTGTTCGTGGTCTCGATGGGCTTGCTCACGAAGTCATCGGTGACGGGGTGGGTATCGTTGCCGTAGAGCACCATAGGCAACTGGGCGATGGATGTCGGCGGCATGCTCGGAACGTTGAGGTAGTTGAGTGCGAAGTTGATCAATCCCGGGTCGGCCGCCGCCTCCGTCCAGAATCCCTGGGATATCAGCCAAAGGCTGCCTCCGTTGCCTGAACCCACTCCGGCGTCCAGGAACTTCATCAGGTTATCGACGTCGTCGGTCGTGCTGGCCGCGCTCTCCGTCAGTGTGTTGAGCGTCTGGTATCCGGTCATCCAAATGACAATGTCATAATCCATCAGGGGCGTCTCACCGTAGTCATAGCCGGGACCGTCGCCGGCTCCGACGATCGTGAAATCGTAATCATAATCCGAGGCCTCCAAGGAGGCTCTCATGAAGGACACCGTGTCCTTCGGCCCCTGGTCGTTCATCTCGCTGTCGTCGTCCACCAGCAATATCTTCGGCATCACGGTGAGGTTTTGGAAGCCGACGTTGTCCTGCGGATACGGGTCAAAGATGCCGTGATCGTTCGCATAGGTCTCGTTGACCGAGGCGTTCACGACAATCATGTGCACCCCGCCGGGGGTTGCCAGCCATTCGATCTCCGTATCCACCTCGCCCTGCGCGGCTATGGATGCATTGGTCTGGCCAATGAGTGCCGGCAGGGTCTCTTCACCGTCATAGAACAGGACGTCCACCAGGGCACCGGCGCCGCCCTTGTTCCTGAGAGTTGCCGTAACGGTGATGGTGTCGCCGTTCACCGGCTCTGGGTCGTCGAACGATATCTCGACGACCTCTATCTGCGGATTATCCCCGACAAGCATCCCGATGGGGAAGAGCTTGAGCTTCTTGGTGCTCATGGGTGTTGGCTGGGTCAGGTCGGAGGCGTTGAAAATGAAGTAATAGTTACCCGGTGTCGCGACATCGATGGACGGTGGGTCCAGCAGGGCCACATACACGTCATCGTTGATGGCGTCGTACGGGTCGACCGCATCCATCATTTGAACCGGGGGTTCGGATGGCCCGTACACGGCGCTGAGGTTCACCCAAATATTGTTGACGTCCAGGCCGAAATCCGGGTCAAAGCCCTCGGGGTCCACTACCCTGGCGTACACCTTGAAGGGGTCGGTGTACGATATCGGGCCCGGGTCAAGGACGTTGGGCGTTCCCAGGTCGCTGTCTATCCACATGTCGATGATGATGGGAGCGAACTTGTTCACACCCTCTCCGATTGTCTCCTGCCAGATGATAGTGTTCCTCTCCACGTTGACGACCATCACGCTGAAGGTCGACGGGTTGGCCGGACCCTGGAGTGTCGGGACCATGATCTTTGTGATATTCTGGCTCCATTTCTCACCCACGCCCCAGTCTGTGTTGCCGTCCTCATCGATCAAACCATCCGGCTGGTCGAACGACAGCGGGGTGTTGTCCACGGTCAGGTAGACCTTGACGAAGTACTGGTCTAACTCCTGACCGCCCTGGTGCAGCATGGTGAAGTTCACTCCGTGACCCCAATCGCTGGGCACGGCCGGTTCAAGATAGCAGTCCAACTCCACGTGGAAGGATTCCCTCGGAGCAGGTATCTGGCCTACCCATGCGATTATGCTCGAAAACAAAACTACCGTGATCGCAAGCATCAGAATCGTGCCTACGATCTCGCTCACACCTTTCTTGTCCCATACGATTTTCCTCTTGATTCCACCCTTCACAGAATCACCTCTTATAACTTCTTAATCTCACCTATGCCTAGGCTCTTATATAAACCTAAAGTGGTTATAACCACTAAATAACCATTTTACAAGGCTAATTTTGAAAATATATCATAATAAATAGTTAAGGCTGAAGCTGACATAAAATGGCAATCCCTTCGACCGATCCGAGGATTAGACTACGCGCTTCTTTGCGACCTTCTTGACCTCTATCTCCTCGCCGCCTTCCTCTTTGCTCTCTATCTTGGCGCCGCAGGCGTAGCACATGACCGCGTCGTTGCTGATCATGGTGCCGCACTCCGGACAGGGGATCTCGTCCTCACCGCCCTCGGCAGGAGCCTCTTCTTCCTCCTTCTCCTCTTCCTCGGCCGGTGCTTCCTCCTCATCGGGAGCCTCCTCTTCGATAGCTTCTCCTTCCTCGCCTATCTTGGCGCCGCAGGCGTAGCACATCGCAGCGTCCTTGGCAACCATCGTGCCGCACTGGGGACATGGAACCTCTTCCTCATCCGGGTTCTTCCTCCTCGGCCGCCTCCGGTTCCGGTGCGGGCGGAGGAGCGGCAGCTACTCCCCTGAGCTGTTCTTCCTTATCGAGGAGCTGTTTCTCCTTCTCCATCAACCTCTTGCCGTCCTCGATGATCTTCTCTTTGGAGGCATTCAGCTCTTCCTCTTCCTTCGCCAGGGCCTTCTCGCGTGCGATTATCTCCTCGCCCTTGGCGTTGAGCTTGTCGATGACCTCCTTTAATTCTGATAACGTTGCCTGGGAGCTCTCAGCGGCGGATATCATGTCCTGCCTCTTCTGGGCAACCTCGTCCTCGATTCTCTTGATATCCTCTTGCTTGGCTATGATATCTTCTTCCCTGGATGCCAGCTCCTTCTGCTTGTTACCCAGTTCCGATTCCCGGGCCTGGATCCCGTTCTCTAGCTCTAGTATCCTGTTCTTCTCCGATTCGAAGGCCATCTTATCCTCTTCTATCTTGCTGGCCTTCTCCTGGATCTCGCTCTCTTTCGATGAAATCTCACTTTCTTTCGAGGACAATTCACTCTCTCTTGACTCGAGGGAAGAGGCCTTACTCTCCAAATCCTTCTCCTTCTCGGCTAGTTCATCAGACTTTCGTTTCAAATCTTCCTCTTTTTCCTTGAATTGTTCAGCCTGCTTCTGCATTACTTCCCAAATTGATGGTTCGTCTCCCATAGGGATACCTCCAGTAAACCCTCTTTATTATAGATAGTGGATACGTTAATATATTAAGTATTTTTGGTAGAGGAATCGAACAGTCAGCCCTCACCAAGGTCGAAAATCGGTCCGAGCACGACCATGCCGTTCTTCGTCACCTCAACCGCATGTTTTTCCATGCTGTGCTGGCAGGCCCTCATCTTCTCTACCTGCAGGTAACGCACCAGTTTACCCCTGCTCCGGTCCAGGCCGAGCATGATTATTCCGTCGACGAGGAAACCTTCGTTGCCCAATAGTTGAGAATCGGAGCCTACCGACCTCTCCATGACCAGGAAGGCGGTTAGGTTGTTGTCCCTCAACATCTTGAAGAAGTAGAACATCCTCTTGCGCATTTGAGTTACGTCTTCCATCAGTGAATAAAGCGCACCGAGTGAGTCCAGCGAGAACAGTTTGAACCGGCTCCCGTATTTCTTTTTGAAGTATTTTATCATCTTTTCAATGAATAGGATATAATCGGTCGCCTCACCCTCTTCGACCACCTTGTCCACTTCTCTGAGGTCAGTGAAATCCGATATCTGCATGTGCGGTGAAAGACTGATGCCCAGGCTCTTCATGTTCTTAAGGTGGCTCTGGGAGGTCTCCTCAAGCGTGACATAGAGGCCGAACTCCTTTGATTTTTCTAGGTACTTCGACATAAGTGTATAGCAGAAACTCGTCTTCATCGATCCCGGCGGTCCTGTCACCAGAACCACGCAGGGCGGCATGATATCTGTTTTGAAAACTTTGTCCAATCCTGTGATAGAGTCTTTGAACACCTTTCTTACCTCCCAGCAGTGAATTGCCTTATGACGACATGATGTTTATGGATTTAACCTTATCGAAACTCCTCCTAATATATTATAACAACACAATTCATAAATACCCAAACGTTCATTTCCCAATCAGAATACCTTAAGGTGATTATCTGGCTGATGCGTCGGGCCCATCGAAGAGAATATGTCCTGTTTGTGACGAGGAGGTTTCCATTGACGCTAAGACCTGTCCGTCTTGCAACACGGACCTTACTTTGTTTGCCCCTGAAGAGATCAGTGAATTGCCCAGTGACGCAGAGGAATTGAAAACAACCATCCTTTCAGAGGACAGCGAGCATGTGAGCGACCTGTTAGCGGTGGCCGACGGGGATGTCCTGGCATCCGAAACTCCCGAGGACGATGCATTCGATTGTCCCGAGTGCGGCAAAAAGGTGCCTTATGACGCAAATTCATGCCCTCACTGTGGTGTTGAGTTCGAGATCGAAGAGGTCTTCGAATGCCCGATGTGCAACGAGCTCATCGACATGAGCACCACCAAATGCCCGAAGTGCGGGGCAGAGTTCGCCGAGGAGGGCGAGGACGTCCCGGCTGAGATACCCGGACCGGCCGAACCCATGAGCTTTGCCGACCGCATGAAGCAGATGAAGGATCAGCCAGTTGACGCCCCAACCGCACCCAGGCCCAAGGCGCCAGACCAGAAAATCGACAAGCCGATGAGCTTTGCCGACAGGATGAGGGCACTTAAGGATGATGGCGATGCTCCAAGGGACAAAGCTGCTCCGGCTAAACCCGGTAAGGGCGAAGCCCCCAAGAGGCCATTGGTGAAAACCGGGGCCGATGCAAAGACCCCGTCAAAAGCGGCGAGTTTCGAGGAATTACCGAAATTGATAGGGCACGTTAAGAGATTGCTCTCATTGGCCAAAGAGGCCGATATCGACGTGACAAAAAGCAAGGCCCTCATCAGCCAGGCCGTCTCAGCCAGCAAGAAGAAGGACCTCGATAACGCGATTAAGATAATCAAGGAGGGGAAGATGGTCCTTGAGAAGGACCTCAGGACCCTCATCATGGGAAAGCACAGGACGTTCAACAGCGCGGTCTCCCTGGCGAAGAAGGGTGGTAAGGACACTTCCTCCATCGAGCGTATTCTGAGCAACATCAAGAAGTCGGTCGAGGCAAACGATTACTCAACGGCCATGGGCGAGGTCCGGAGGGCCGAGGGGCTGGTGGAGAGTTTATCCGGCGCATCCGCCATCATTACCCAGGCGGAGATCGGTTCCATAGAACGGACGATAAGGGATGCATTATCAATGAACGTGAACGTGTCCAAGGCCCAGGACCTGTTCGAGGAGATGAAGAAGGCGGTCGAGAAAAAGGATTCCGATAAGGTGAACGAGTTGACGAGGGAGATCAACGAGAGCCTTATGAAGATACTGCCCAGGTTCATAGCCAAGGAAATGAGGGACGCCAAGGCCGAGCTGAGAGAGATAAAGATGATGAACGTCGACATCAGCAAGCCCGTTGAGATATTGAAGCAGGCGAACAACTCGGTCCAGGACGGAGATTACAGCAGCGCCCTCCATGCGATCAAGGATTTCAAGGACTTCATCGGCAAGATGAAGGCTACGTGAACGAGATAATCTCCATTTCCCTCTCCAGTATTTTCAATCCCTGCTCGTCAATGGTCTCCGGGGCTATTGACATAATGAAAATGGCCTCGCTCTCAGATATCTCATCGATGAGTCGCCTGAGGAAGCGGAGGACAGGGTCGAAGCTGTTGTTGCTGATAAGGTAGTCCAATCCGTCCACGAGCAATATGGATTTTCCCGGAGCGTTCAAAAGGTCCTCGATCCTGTAGATTATCTTCTCGAGCACAGGCGGGATTTTGACGTCCGGGTCGCCTTCCCTATCCGTCAGCCAGAGTATCGTCGTATCTTTGACGTCATATAGCTCCGTGATGCGTTTGGGATTGAGGCGGGTGAGGGCCATTCCTTTAAAGCCTTCGTTGACCTTGTTCATGAACAGGTTGAAGGACTTGACCGGACGTGTCTCCTCAATAAGGTAACTATGAGATATCTTGAGCTCGTCGAGCTTGCTCTTCGTCGGTATGGCGGGAACAAGTTCGAGGTCCTCGGGCGAGTCCGGCGGCTCCTCCTTCAGTGAGTCGATGGCAGCCTCGATGGAGGGGGGTTTCTTCATCAGCTCGCAGTACGCGACAAGGGTCCCTAGGGCTCCCTCCAGCTTCCGGATGTTCCGCGTGTATCTCTTGGCGATGAAATCGAGTACATCCTCCTCTATCTCCAAGCCGATCTTCTCCACCTTCTTCCTCAGGATGTTGATGCGCAGCTCAAGGTCTGGTGCCTTAATATCCGTGACCAGGCCGGACTGGAACCTCGATACGAGCCTGTCGCTCAGACCCTGCACGCTCCTGAGGGGGCGGTCAGAGGTCATCACGATCTGTTTTCCGTCCTTGTGAAGGGCATTGAACGTGTGGAAGAGCTCGTCCTGAACGTCCTCCCGGTCAGCGATGAAATGAACGTCGTCCAGCAGCAAGAAATCGAGCTCGCGGTACTTCTCCCTGAACAGGGCCATCTGATTGGCCTTGCTGGCATCGTTGAACTCGTTAATGAACTTCTCCATCGTCACGTAGAGCACCCTTTTGCCCTTGAAGTTCGAAAGCACGTAATTGCCTATTGCATTTATCAGATGGGTCTTTCCCAGGCCGGGCCCGCCTGTGATGAATAGGGGATTATACGCCGATGACTCGACCTTGGATACCGCCAGGCTGGCAGCGTGGCTGAACCTGTTGCCCTCCCCGACGACGTATGATTCGAAGGTGAATTCGGGGATGAGATTCGCGTCCTTTGAGGCCAGTGACTTGCCCAATTCCTTTTCGGGCGTCTTCTTGGCCGCATCCCCCTTCTTGGCCCCGCAGGTCGGGCACTCGTTCCTTCCGTACATGTTCGCACCGCAGACCTTGCAAACGTCCAGCTCGTCCTTTTCGGGAGGCAGGATCTTGCCCAGTCCGGCAAGTGAGTCCTCTCCGTCTGAATATTCCTCGGTAACCTCCCCGGCAGCGGTGCTCTTCCTGAGCTCGGAGATGGCGGACTCGATGGCGGGAATCTTGCCCGGGTTCTTCAACATGGCCTTGATCCTCTCGACCTCTTTCTCATGGCCGGAGCCATCTATCAGCTCCAGCTCATTCTTCAGGGCCTCGATGCGCTTGACCTTTTCCTCGAACTCGGCGAATAACAGCTTGGCCTTGTCGGCATCACCGAGGCTCTCCTCCAATGATTTGACGACCAGTCCGGAAGAGCGCCAGTTCTCTATCCGCTTCCTGTACTCGGCCAGCCTCTCATCCTCGGCCACTTCAGGTTTTTTCTCTAATTCGGCCTTCTGCCTGTCCCCCCAGGACAAGGAATAGGTCGTCCGCCTCTTCCTCTCTTCGGCAACCTTCTCCACAAGGTTGACCAGGGCTTCCGGGTGCTGGGTTATAATCTCCTCGATGTCCACCCTTCCGTAGACCATGATGGAACAATCCGTGTCGTACGTGTCTCCCCAAATCAACTTGAGGGCGTCCTCTCCTTCCTTGGTCTTGGCGAATGAACCGCCAGCCCTTCTTCCGTAGATCGCCGCAACCGGTGCTCCTTCCCGCACTACTAGATAACCCTCTGAGATGTATTTGTCCCTCGATATGGTGGTCTTCAGATACCCCGAGAACTTGAACTTCTTCAATTTGAGCAATATCTGCTTTAAGGCTTCTATACCTCCTCCGACCGTCTTAACCAGAGTGCCCTCGGGAAGTTCGTCGTTTTTCGTTATAAACACCTGCCCAACGTTCGTTTAACTCCAACCATTATTTAAGGTTTGGTAACAGTGAGGTCATTCAAATAATTTATTTTAATCTATAATGAATAATGAAAAGTATAAGAATTAGTAAATGTATGTAGGACGGATATTATGTTGACGGAGATCAGTGAGCTTATAGGTATGGAGATATACACCGACAATGCCATTGCGCTGGGGAACGTGGACGACATCATCGTCGAGACAAGCAGCCAGAAGATAGACGGGCTGTTCATAGGCAACCCTAATCCGTTGCTGGTCGAGCACTCCCGGGCCGTCAGCGTCCCCTACAGATGGATACACAGCGTGGGTGACGTTATAATTTTGAAGTACTTCCCGAAGTTCGTCAGGACGGAGGCGTCGCCCGACAGGGTACCAAAGATGCGTAAGCTGAAGGATGAGGTCCTTCATGCGGCCCACTCCGCCGAGGAGAAGATAGTCCATGCCGAGAAGTCGGCCGTCGCCAAGATAAAAGAGGGCGGCCACAAGCTCAAGGACGATATCAAGGAACTTTGATCTATATCTTCCTTATCCTGCCCAGCATGGGCTCGTAGACGATACCTTTCTCCAGAAGGCCCTCCATCGCCGTCTCGAAGTCCTGTTTTTTCAGACCGGTTTTCTTTGCGGCCTTGGCAAGCACGTCCCAATCGATTCCGGATGATTCCGGGTCCTCCTCCTCGATGACCTCGATGAGCGTCTCCTCCTCGTCGGTAAGCTCCTCATCCGAGTCCTCGTCCCCGGCAGCCTCCGGATCCATGACCGGCGGTTCGGCCTCGATGTCCTCATCGTACTCCTCTTCGTACTCGATGGGCTCGCCCTCTTCGATCTCCTCGATGTCCTGGCCCTCGTCCGGGACAAGGTGTTTCAGGGAGTCTATCAACATGGTTTTATATCGGTCCACGGGAACGTCGCCGTAGTGCTCGATGGCGGAGACGATGCCCTCCGCCAGGTTCCTGCCGTATCCGAGGTTTACCAACTCGTCAACTGAGGGGGCTGCCATCTCGACAGCCTCCGAGAACGCCTCTATCCTCTGCTTGAGGCCGCGGCAGCTGTCGAGTATCCAGTCATCACGGGATTCCCTGGTCACGTTCTTGACGGTTTCTGGCCTCACCGACAGGTACATGACGCCCTCTTCGGGCGAGTACACCCTGACCTTCCCTATGATTGCCGCGAAACCGGGCACGGGCATCTTCGACAGGGCCTGCGCGGCCTCAGGTTGGAACTGCCCGGCCGAGATGAACATTGTCCCCGTGGGGTCTGACATCCTGGCCCTCCAGAGCGGCTCCTCGGGGCTGCCCACGTTCTCGATGTCGGTTATCACGCCGACCGCGAAGACGCGGTTGACCTTGGCCCCCAAGGGGGTGACCACGAAAGTGGGGGAGCGCTCCTCCTCCCCCGTAAGAACGAGCGAGGAATCGTTCAGCTCTCCCGCGAAGAGCCTCCATGCGACCTCCCTGCCCCTCATGCTATCTCCTCCAGCAGTTTCTGGGCCTCCGCATGCACGTCCCTGGTCACGAACTCGGTGTCGTTGGCGATGAGCATGAGGCCGAAGTCATCGGACGTCACGTTGCCGATGACGCGCGTCGGCTTTGCGACCAGTATGTCGAACAGCTCGTCGTGGATGACGCCCTGGTCCATGGCCTTCTTGGCGTCCTTGAGACACTTGTCCAGTGATTTCCCCAGAAGCTTCTCCGAAAGGTCCCTGCCCAGGATGACGGTGAGGGCGCCGGTGCCGTCGTCGAGCACCGCCTTCGTCCTGAGGTCGGCCTCGCCCTCCATCTCGCCGTGGACCCTGCACTGGCCCTTC